>OIXA01000193.1_pt1 | contig 88288 bp, 83 predicted proteins | sample 1587721 | NCBI WGS metagenome assembly OIXA01 (sample SAMEA3888900, study PRJEB22519) | human gut metagenome | biome: human gut; feature: human-associated habitat; material: faeces | place: Denmark | collected 2013 | reverse complement strand
GGTCATGAGCAGGTTCTTATGCGTGTAAACGCTGTGAGCGCAATGAAAAAAATGCTCACAGTAGGAATAGATGCCTTTGTGGATGAGCTGGTGAAAGGCTATAAAGGAACATCGCAGAATGTTCTCTCACTCACGGAACTCTTGAAAAATAAGGAGTGGGTTGAGAGTCATTTAACAGTACGCGTGCTTTCTGCATTTTCGGAGACAGAGCTGGATCAGACGGACAGAATCAATAAGGATACAAAGTTCGAGGGAATCCGGAGCTTCTTGTATCTTAACATTGATGCAACTAAAGATGCAAGAATGGGAACATATGTCTCTCCGGCTGTATTGCAGGCAGCAGGTCTTTCACAGGACGAAGCATGGGAGTGTGCAAGTAAGAATGTTGCGGCTTCCTGTGAAATCAAGAGCATGAAAGAGATCCTGATCGAGAGATATCCGGAATTTTATGATACGGAAGTTGCCGTGTCGTCTTTAGATACCGGAATACCGGAACCGGAGATGTATGTCATAACAAATGAGTCTGCCGCTTATGGTGCAGCAGCCATTCTGAATGACGAAGTACTCCGGGACTTTGGAGAACGGATTGATTGCCGACAGATGATCGCCATTCCGTCAAGCATCCATGAATTTATTCTTCTGAGAGCAAGTGATGGATGCGATGAGGAAGGTTTGAGAGAGATGATCAGAAGCATCAATCTCAGCGAGGTACTTCCGGAAGAAAGACTTGGTGATTTTCCGTATCTGATCACGATCGGTCCGGATGAGGTTCAGGTTTCCGCATTGAATGGATCAGGTAGAGCATAATTTCAAAATAACAAGGAAGGAGCATTTTTCATGAAAGCATATAACATTCATTGGGACACGGACGGCGATCGGGACGTATTTCTGAGTCTGCCGAACGAGATCAAAATTCCGGACGGGATGGTAGATGAGAATGAGATCTCCGACTACATCTCGGATCAGACGGGATGGTGCCATTATGGATATGAGCTGGATATGGAGAAGGAATAACTGTCATATCCAGTCTCAACGACAATAGAATATGGAAATGAAGGGCAGCAGGAGCAAATGCAGCGGGAAAACGCACATTTACTCCTGCTGTTTGCAATAAACAAAAACGGAAGGAACAGAAAGAAACGGTTCCGGATATAAAAGGAAGGGAGAAAATGACATGGGATGGACAAGTTACCACGCAAAATATTATGACAGGAGAGGACAGATCGACCGGAAACGGGAATGTGACGCATACTGGCTGGAGGGATTAAACGCCAGCCATTTTGCCGTTGTAAAATCTGCCATGGTCGGATCCACGTATTATGCGGCGATCCGTCCATTAAAGCGAAGGACCGGAAAGGACGATTTGTTTGAGCCGATCCCGGAGGAAGAACAGAAGACGCACGCGGTCGTTTTCTTGACACTCTCAAACAACAGGACATATTATAACTTTTCTTATAAGGATATGGATGAGAGTGTGGCACCGGCAGCAAACGAGTGTCCGGTCGGGATTTTAAAATGCTTAAGTGATACGGAAAATGAAACAGCACTTGCATGGCGGAAAGCATGCATGGAACATGCCAAATCAGCAAACAGACGGCAGAAAAGCCGAAAAATCTTAAACGGGCTGCCAGCATTCTCATGGATACGCTTTCAGTCCGACGCTGACTACGGCGGCGGAACGATCCATAAGGGAGACACCATTACGCTGCAGAAACGCAGCGCCGGCTCCCGTACTATCTGGAGCGACGGGCATTACCGCTGGCCAGTGAAGCTGATACCGACCGATTTTACAGTTGTTGAGCATTAGAAAAAAGGAGAAAATAACATGGATAGAATTTACGTCAGAGAAGCAGAAACGGAACTGTTAGAGGAGATCAATGATCGTCTGGACGAAGCCGGAATCGAGTACGACTTCGACAGTGATAACCGCTACATGGTCGATGAGTTCGATACAGACGAAGCATTGGCGATTATGGAGGATGTTGGTGCGGATGCAGAATTGATATGATCTTTGCTACAATCCGTTTGTAACCGGAACACAGAGAACTCCCAGGACCGCAACAGCAGTCCCGGGAGTCTTTTCTCATACGCAAGGGGAAAATAATAAGGAGAAGAAATCATGAGGGAAAATAGAAAAAAAGAGAAGAAACAGGCACCGCCGTCCGGCGGGCTGCAGGTATGGATGGAAGGATTTATCGACATGGCCACAAAGGTTCTTTCGAGCCACAAGGACGAATCCTTAACCGGAAAAGATGACCTGGCTGCGTTTTTGAGGACAACGCCGGAGGCGCTGGAAGCATTCGAAAAAGCTTATCACAGGGAAGTGATCAGCGGCTGGGACGTTTCTTACGACGGACTGCCAAATGCAAAGCAGACGGCAGCAGGAATGGACCGGGAAGTATCGGCGGATTTAGAAGAACTGATTCAAAGAATTGTAACGGAGCTGGTTTCCTTGACCCCGGTTTACCGCTATGACGGCAAAGATGCGTCCATATCCGACCCGCCAGCATTGCCGGACCATGAAATGGTCACGAAGGAAGAAGTCATGGCCGTGCCGGCGCCGCTCCGCCCGGAATGCACCGCAAATCTGATGAAAAGGGACTGTGCCGTTAAAGAGGATGAAAACGGAAAGTTTTTGTGTTCCATGTATTTAAAATCCAAGTCCCAGAAACTTCCGCTGGAAACAAGGCGTTACGCATATAACAAATTCCGGCAAGGACTCGACCTTTTGGACCTGGACGGCCTGATGTACGCCATCATCGACAGAAATCAGGATTCCATGGGGCATTGGCTGCCGGCATTGGTGGAGGCAGTAAAAAAACAGGACTATTTCAAGATCCCGAAGACGACCGTGATCAAGGTACCGTTAACGCTCTTACAGCTCACCAGAATAGAATATGCCACTCACACACCAACCACGTTAAAGATCGTGGATGATTACTGTTACAGGGTGTTCCAGCTGGATGAGAATGAGACGTATTTTGTCCGCACCGGGACATCGTCCTCAAAATTCGATTTCCGCAACGCCAGGGTAGCAGGACCGAAAGAGGTGCATGAACTCGGCGAGTATCTTCTGTATAATCATTTCAAGGGAGTTTCACTGGCCGGTTCAACAAACACGCCATGTATTTACGGCATGCAGACCACGGTTGAATGGGCGGTACGGGAATATATTGAGCCAAAAGAGACAGTACCGGAGATCTATTTCGGACTGCCACTCAGGCTGGAGATGCGCGTTTTTATTGACGCAACGGAAAAGAAGGTCCTCGGAATCGCCCCATACTGGGATCCGAAGACCATGAAAAAACGCTTTTCTCTGGAAGATGACTACCGTAATCCGGATAAGGTCCACGATTACATCGTGTACGCCGCACATGAGCCTGTGCTGATGGCAAAATACGAAAAGTATAAGGAAAAAGTCGTCAGTAAGGTAGAAGCATTACTGCCATATCTGGACCTGGAAGGCCAGTGGTCCTTAGATGTCATGTTCAACGGGGTAAACCAGGATGGTAGCGACGACATGTACCTGATCGACATGGCGCCAGCCAGTCACTCTGCGCTGACTGAATATATACCGGACGGATTATTGAAACCATGCGAGGAAGACTGGATCCCGGAAATCCCGGAACTTGAGAAAACAAAGAGAACAGAAAAAGAGGGGGATACGCCGTGCACGAACTGATGATGTACCCCGCCGGTAGGACGGCGCTACGAAGCGTTCTCATCCTTGCAGTATTCTTGGCTTCCTGGAATGTCGCGAGGGTTGCCGGCAAGCGCCTGGAACAACGCAGGAATTCGTTGCACGTCCGCTTTGCGGTATCCTGCGCCAAGGGTCTCATTGCAATCGCTGCGGTCGCGGCCTTTTGTATGCAATTTTCCATGACCCGGGAATTTGCCCTGACACTTTTCCAGAGTGCCAGCCTGATGGTAGCTGTGATCGGATTTGCGGCGCAGGCTGTCTTGGCAGATGTGATCGCCGGTATGGTCTTAAGTTTCGCGAAACCGTTTGATACCGGGGAACGGGTTGTCTTGGAAGATATGGGGATCGCAGGCATCGTGGAAACGATCACGATGCGTCATACCGTGATCCGCGCATACGACGGCAGCCGAATCCTGGTACCAAACAGTGTGGTCAACAAACAGGTCCTCAGGAACAGTAACTTTGATGGCAATGTCGTTGGAACGTTTTTGGAAGTTTCGGTTTCGTATGAAAGCGACTTAGAACGTGCGATCGAGATTGTTGAGAAAGCCGTCCTTGCGGAGCCGGCAGTCGTCGATAAGAGCAAGGGAAACGGCGAAAAAGAAATTTCCGTCCTGCTCTCGGCAATGAATGATTCCGGCTGCACAGTCAAGACGACTATCTGGACCGAGACAGTGGATGAAAGTTTCCGCGCAGCCAGCAACATCCGGCTGCGCATCATTCGGGACTTTTCCGAAGACGGGATTGAAATCCCGTATCCGCATGTGACAGTCCGGTCCTGACAAAAAGAAGAAAAGATAAGGAGCAAGACATGGGAAAAATACAGATGCAGCTTTACGAGAACGGGCTTGATAAGGTCAGGCGCCTGGAGCGCGCGCTGCGCGCGGTCACGGAAGATGGAGTGCCGGTTACGGCGGCATGCGCAAAGGAAAACCTGCAGTACGAATGGTTCCGGCGCTTCGTCAGCCAGGATATCGACGCGGACCGCGATGGCCAGAAAGCGGCAGTCACAGTTACATGGGACAACTGGAGCACCTGGCAGGAGCAGCTCTTATGCAATATGGTTGGCGAGATTACTCCGGTGCCGAAAGGCTTCGATGAGATCTACCGTAAGATCACGACGGAATGCTTGTCCAAGTAAGAACGGGACGTGATCCGGCTGAAATACGAAGAAATGCTGTCACTCGAAGAAGTTGCGGCGCAGATGGGCATGACCGCAAACAAAGTCCGCCACATCCTTGCTGCTGCACTCCGGAAACTCCGGAATCCGTGCCTCAGATGGCAGCTGTGCCTTGGGGCTGATTATACAAAAGCCTTGCAGGAGATGCATACAGCACAGACAGAATATGACCAGGCAATCCTCAGAAAGGAAGAGGAGCTGGACCGTACGATCCGCGAAAAAGTCCGGGAGCTGCAGGCGCGTACCCAGGAACTGCAGGCAAAAACCAGGGAGCTTGACGAACAGCCTCTGGAGGACGCCCTCCGGTGCAAACTCCGGAAGATCCCACTGGAACATCTGGAACTTTCCACCCGGGCATATAACGTCATCCGCCGGTACTGCGCCCAGAACCGGTTGCCATGGACAGCGGAAACAGTCGCGCTTCTGCATGGGAAACTGGATGAGCTTCAGGGTCTCGGAACGACAAGCAAACGCGATATCATCATGGCAATGCGCCAGCTTGGCGTCGACATGGAAACATGACATTATGACAGGCCTTCCCGGAATTTCGGGAGGGTCTTTTTTTGTGTGCAAAAAAAGTGTCCCGCCCGGAACGCCTGTATCTGATTTCCTACCTATTTCCAAGAGCGCGGTTTCCATACTGATAGCGTATACCAAAAGATATAAGGAAAGGAGCAAAAACATGAAAACAAAACGAGCAAAGGACCGCGAGATCTATGACAATTACTATGTGTTTGAGGCATGGGAGAGCGCGGCAAGGGAAAACTTAGAGGAGCGGGGAATCGCTGACCCGTCCGAGGAAGAGATGTGGAATGAAGTCAATGCTTTGGACCAGGATTTCTGGGAAGACGTCAAATGTGAAATGACTAACTTCTTTGATGACGGCTCCGCCTGGATCTTATCCGGAACCATGGAACGCTGGAACGGGAAACATAGTGGACACATTCTGTTTCACACCTTCTCCGAACTTCTGACAAAAACAGCGAAGGATTGCGACTATTACCGTTTTTCCGATAAGAACGGCCATTTTCTCTTCCAGTGCAGTCATCATGATGGCACCAACTGTTTTGAAATCCGGAAAGTCACAAAAGCCGGGGAAACGTACTACGAAAACTGGTCGTACAGTACCCGCGAGGGCGACCACCGTTCCGAGCGGGATGTCTGCGAACAGATCGTAAAACGGTACTCCACCCTGCCGCATTTTGCACACCAGGTCTATGGACTGCCGAAAAAAGAGTTTATCACCTATGATGACGAACAGTAAGTCCATAACAACAGAAAAAACAAACAAGATAGGAGAAAAAACATGACAAAGAAGGAATTACAGAAACAGATGGATAAGAGCTATATCTTATCCGATACCCTGGAGATGCGTTTTTTCCTGCCGACCGAAAATGCGGTTGTTTACATGCAGGTTGGGGATGGAAGCCAGTTAGACGGGGATACGGACGAGGACGGTATTCCTTATGACGGATATCTCGATTACAAGGTATCCGACTGGGATGAAGACGAAAACTGTTTCCGCGAAGGAGACGGCGGAATTTTTGAGTACCGTGCCAGTGGAGAAGATGCCCTGTTCGGTGAGTTGTACGGGCGCGCCTACGAGACGCTCTGCGAGATTTACGGAACGGAAGTCATGGAAGAAATGGATCCTTCCCAGGTACTGATCCTTCCGGAAATGGAATAAGGAGGCGCTTATGGCCAGGTTTTGTCCGGTCACCGGGGACCCGGTATTGTACCCGGACTGCCAGGAGTGCGAGTGGAAGCGGCAATGCCGTCAGGGATTCCCTGGCGGACTGCCGGCAGAACACGATACCAAAAACAACACAGCCGATGGCAGATATCAAAATAAGGAGAATTGATATGAAAACTGAAGAGAAAAAGGAACCGATTACCGTCACCTACGTTGGACGCGGAGGTGTCTTCGATACCCCGTGTTATATGGACCAGAACGGCCGCTATTATTTTGATGAGAATAACGGGTATGGAACACTGGATCTGTATACGGGAGCCTGGAAGGATGAAGAATGTGGGGAGATCTGCGGGGAACCGGAATACCCGGTGAACTGCCAGGTGATCTGCGAGCAGCCGTTCGTCCGTTCCGTATTCGAACATGAATACAGAATGCTTTCCAGATGGAAGATGGACTGCGAGTATTTTCTTGGAGCCGGGAATGGGTTCGAACCGCACCTTTATTTCGGATCCGTGGAAAAAATCTGTGATGCAATGGAAGAGACATGGAATAAGCTGCCGGTTGATGAAAAACCGGAATGGCTGACCATGGAGCAGATCCAGGGATACCGGAAAGCCATGCTCGAAAAAAGAAATTTTCGCGAAAATCTGTGTCGGGATGGATTTACCAAAAATCCCGGATAACTTGTCGGAAGACTCAAGAACAGCGAAGGACAATCACTCACGACTGAAGTCGCAGTCTTACTCAGGTAAGCTTGTGACGGAGGCTTGAGTGACTAAACAGAGCAGTGACATACCGTTTGCCGTGCGGGTAACTTCAACCCCCACGCTCCGGTTAGGTACGCCCATGCTATGGAAACCTAATAGAAACCGTCAGGACTGGATATCTACCGGGCCGGAATTGGCGGTGACTGGCTTACAGCAAAAAAGGTGAATATTTATGGAAATGGATAATTTAAAATTAGCAGAGAGAATTTGCGATTGTATTTCAGATGGTCATGATGATGAAGAGTATAGGGAAGAGACAGTAACAGCTTTGTGCAATGAACTTTCGCAGATGGATGGTAATAGTTATATTAAAGCTGCATTTGTGAAATTATGTGAAACAATTGAGGAACTGGAAGGATAATAGGAATAAGACCATTATCCGATGATGCGCTAAATTTATTTAGATTTTGAGGAGCAAAAATATGTGTACGTATTGCGAACGAAGAACGGATATTAAATCTGGGTGGGAACAGCCCAAATTACCTTACCATGGTCAGAAAGATGCCTCAGCCAACCTTTCAGGGAATGCTTTGGAAAATGAAGAGTGGGATGGGGTGATTCGTGACTACCAAACAGCTTGCCCAAAGTTGATTTTGACTTGCCCTGGCTACTTTGATGGGGCAGGAGTCGGTACAATTTGCATTCCTATCAAATATTGCCCGGAATGTGGAAGGAAGCTCGGACAGTCGCGTAACGCTGCAGGCTCCACGGATGAGCATCTGGATGACTCCAACCAGGAAGGGTACCGAGTCAGAGGCATCCAAAAGGGAGCCGCCACGTCATATGCAGTCGATTACGCAGACATGACCGCAGCAATGAAAGAAGTGCTGAAAGTAATTGATGCGTACCCCTGCATCCAGTTATACGACTACAGCAAGCGCGAATATTCTTATTTCTGCAAAGATGAGAATGGAATGTTAGCCAAATACAAAACCATGGAAGAATGCTTGCAGAACGGTTAAGCGTGCCAGTCGTGAGGCGGATTGTGCCGGACCTTTTGCCATTTTATAAGTTAAGCAAAAATCCTACCAATGGACCTTTTCTGAGAAATCAGAGAGGGTCCATTTTTTATAGCCAAAGCCCAGAACCTTGCTATATAGCGGTCCCGCTTTTGCACGCGGCCGTTTTTGTATTTTCTTATGGATTTGAAGCGTGCGGTCTCCATACTGACAGTGTTATCAAATAAAACCATAAGAAATGGAGGCAAACATGAAAAAAACAAATGATTTAAAGGGTTACTGCCGTGCGGACGGCACTCACTGGTACTGGAATGACAAGGAGGTAGCGGTCATTGATGAGCGCACTTCCGAGATCGAATGGTGCTGCCGAACATGCACACTGCCGGACGAGATCGTACAGGCGGTACGAGAGAGAAAACCGAAGCATAACGGAAAATGGATCGTGGAAGCGAAGCGGATCGACCACTCCGTGACACAGGGAGAAATCCTGATCACCATAAACGGTCATGCAGTTGTAACATTTGCGGATGAAAAGTATCTGAAAGACGGAATATACGTCAGTTCCTTTTCAGACGAAGATCTTGGCAGTCTGGTCGTCAGCGCATTCTGGCATCCGTATGACGGGATTTATCATTTAAGCGACTGGGCAAAGAAAATCTTTAACCCGAAAGCAGATGGAAAACGGATACCTAACCCATCCTTATATGTCGAGACACCGGTTGGAAAACTGCACGCGTACCCGGCGATCGATCCGGACTATCCCGGTATTTACATCGACCTGGAGCGTGACGGCAAACGGGCAGGGGCACCTTTATTAGCGCTTGATTTTTCCCATACAGAATTCCCGGAATGCAAAAATCCGGAAATGGCAGAAAAAGGGGTCCTGGTATGCCGCTGCTGGCAGGATGTCCGCCAGGAAGATTACAAGGAAAAAGACCGGACCGTCTTTACCGGCTATGACGAGTTCTTTGCCGCACAGCCGGATGAGCCGGAGGAAAGCAAATAACACTGCTTCCTGGACAGAAAGAAACATTGCGGGAAACCAAGAAAGAAACGGAACAGGAGGAAAAAATGAATTATTATAACGAAGGAAGCTTTATGGCAAAAACCATGGAGGATTTAGCCAAGCTGGTCGCGATCTTAAACGATGCCGATTTATCCCCATACGGGTATGACCCGGATGACGCCTACGAAACAGACGGTAAATTCTGTCTGGAGATCGGAGAGCGTTACGGTGATATCGAGGCGCAGATGGATAAGGTTGCGGATAAGATCATCAAGGCAAATCTCGATGTGGATTTTGAAATCCATTATTTTGGGGATGCGGAGGGTGCATACGTCCTGCAAGACGGGGTATATGAATGCCTTGGCGAAAGCGCTTACCGTCTCCGGCAGGAGGATGATAAAGACCTGTTAAAGGAAATCTACCGCCGTGGCTTAAACCGCAGGATCTGCAACGACGATATCCGCAGCTTCATGCAGTCAGAATTGGAAAGCCAGTACGGGCTGTACAAAAATGATGCGAAAAGAGCTGCGGTCATGGCTTTTGAATATTATGTCAATACAGAAGATGCAAGCCAGTATGACGGAATCCAGTGGGCAGCAGAACATAACGATCCGCACGCGTGGATCCAGATAAGCAAAGAAACTCTGCCGGAATACTGGGATGATTTTGCAATCGTAATCGCATTCCCTGATGGAACCAACACACTGGCGCAGGAGAATCATTATACATTACATGACTGTCTGCACAAACTGAACGATGTGAAATTTTTCCTTGATGGAATTGATGCAGGAGGAGAATGTGGAAAATAACAAAATTCATGAGATCCGGCTGATCGTGGCCGGGACCAGAACATTTGACGATTATGTGCTGATGAAGGAAAAACTGGACCAGATCATCCTCGGATTACGGGAAGACTATTCAGGCGCGCCGGTTGTGATCATTTCCGGTAACGCAAAAGGCGCCGATCAGCTTGGCATCCGCTATGCCATGGAACGGAATCTATCTTTCCGCCGGTTCCCCGCCCAGTGGCACCAGTACGGCAAAGCTGCCGGCCCCATGCGAAATGCCCAGATGTTAGCGTACGCGAAGGAAGGCATTCCAGCGCTGGTTGCATTTTGGGATGGAAAAAGCCGCGGAACTGATAATATGATCCAGGCTGCCAGACGAGGCAAAGCCTTTGTCCGCGTGATTCCATACGAAGCAGCCGACGTCAAGAAAACAGAGCGTAAGCCATGAGCATCGAAATTATAGCACCAGAAAAATAACAAATTATTCTCAAGGCTCCTCCCAATAACCGGAGGAGCTTTTTATGATGCCGACACGTACCTGCTACGCCCTGATACGCACTATTGACGATCAGATTACCGAAAAGCTGCCAATTTCCCTTTTCTGCGTTTCCATACTGAACACGTAACAATCAAAATAAGAAATGGAGGAAAGAAAAAATGTATGTACTGACGGCACGCGGTCGCGAGATCGTAGATGATTACATCCGAAACTGCGCCGCAAAGCGAAAGGAGATCCTAGACGCCAGAAAAGATACGGCGGACGAAACATATCTGCCGACCGTGGAAGGCATCCTGTCGGATTTAAACTTTGGCGTTGGAGTCGATGAAGAAGGCGACTATTTCAACGGCTGGGGTGTCACCGACCATTATAATGCGGATGACGTCCTTGGACTGCGCATCGGCGAGGACTTTGTGGAAGTTCCGGAATCAACTGCGACTACCTGAAACGGCAAAGAACAACCAGCAACAGATCAAAACAGCCAAAAAGTTATCAGAAGCAAAAGGAGAGAAAAACGGAAGAAAATCAGAAAAAAGAAGAACAGAAACGAATCGCCCGCGAGTGCTTACGCAACTTCGGACTGATGGATCAGGTCCAGGAGCAGTTCATGACGGAAGACAAGCTATACTATTCAGAACGCCAGAACCAGATCTTTGACGGAATCCTTTACTGGCTAAGCAACAAACCGGAATGGCTCGAAAAGGTCCGGGAACTGGAACAGGAATACGGCGTTTTAGTTTACCACGCCTACCTTTACCACGCGACATACGGAACCGTTCTGGACTGCCTGTGTGTGCCGAGTGATCCGGATGCATTTGAGGATACCTTGGAAGACAGCAAGAACGGCATTGCATTTATTTACGCAATCAATTTGAGCGAACCGCTGTATTCCGAATTTGGATACGGGGAATATAAACCGAAAAACGGCGGTATTTCGAAAACAGCGTAAGGAAGGAGAAGTCCATGGGGAAAGCGCTAAAATGGTCGACGCTATATGAGAAGATCGGCAAGCAGCCGTTTTGCAAAACGGCAGGTACAAATGTTCAGGTTCTGATCGACGGGACCCTGCAGGACTGCGATCTGGTTTTTGTTGAGAACGGACATGGATTCTATCTGAAGCCTGTTTCGGCAAAATCACGGTTTACCGACGGAATGCAGGTAACAAAAGACGGCGATGACGCAGATGATGTTATCCGTTGCCCGCACTGTAACGCGGAAATCGGAACCAATGATAATCTGGATTATTTCGGAAAGCCGGCTCATTGTGAACATTGCGGTACCAAGCTGATCTGGTAGGAGGACGACGATGGCATTTACAACGGAACGAATTACGGACATGATCTGCAGGCGGCTGGAAGAATACGGATATGATTACGGCGGGCATATGTCGCCAAAACTGTATCCGATATATCTGAAAGTTGCTGGCGTGATCCAGATCCGGCTCGGACTTCCAAGAGGGTTTACGAAAACCAACACGGAAGACCGGGAGCTGTTTAGACAAGTGCGGGAAGCATTGGATATCATGCTTCCGCCGAAAGGAAAAGAAGAAAAAGGGGAATAAGATTATGGCAGATTATAAGTGTACATACCGCACAAACTACTTTCAGGTTACCGACGAGGAACAGTACGAAAAACTGTTTTCCAAGTTGCACGGTGATGATCTGGAAAGTTTTGATGATCCTGAACATCCAGAACTTCACGGGTTCGGCGGATTTGGCGACCTGAAATACAGGGATATCCCGACTGTGAAAGAATGGATGAGCAGGCCGGAACACGAGAAGCCGGCGGTATTTTTCGAAGAGACCTGTGTAAACGGAGAATGGCTCTGGGTACCGATCCCGGATCCAGACCCGGAGACTATCGGGGAACTGTATGTTTATGAAGCAATCGAAAAGGATGATCAAAATGAAATCCATACCTGTAAGAATGAGTCGGATGTAACCTTTGGCGACGATTGTATGCTCGAATTTTATCAGGAACTTCAGAAGATCCTTCCGGATCAGGAAGCAATGATCCTTATGGAAGTGGGTAACGAGAAGCTTCGATACGTAATAGGACTGGTTACAATCGTCACCAACAAAGAAATCCGTTTCGTGAACATGAATGATGTGGCTTTAAAGACTGTAAAAAGCATGATCGGCGAGGATTTTACAACACAGATGGATTATTAGAAAACAGCCAGAAGGGTGCGGATACGCACCCTTCTTTTTTATGCGATTCTCTTGCGTTTTGTGCCAAAAAGTATTATCCGCAAAATGCAAAATGTACTTATGTGCGACATACTGATTGCATGATTTTGAGCGGTTTATATCGGGGCAGTGACCGCGGACCTGTTCCGCACAAGCTATTCCCGCAAACAGCAAAAAAAGGAGGATCAGGGATGTTTTCGAAAAAGAAGCGGAAAACCGCAAAGCTTTTGCTTCTGCATGACCAATCTTACTGCATGGTGAGCGGAGCGACCAGGAAGGAATGGGAGGACGAGGTGGTATTCCCGGTAGGCTGCGCGCTGCCTTTCGGGACAGCCGTGATCGATGACAGAAATGGCAGGCTATACCATGCCCTGCGCGACTATTATGCACAATTTGACATTCAGACGGTCCGGTACGATTTCTCCTCAGTTTCCCATGAATACGGATACAATCCGTTCTCGTATATCCGCACGACCTACGACGCTTCCGAATTCGCGGCGGAGCTTGCAAAACAATGCTTCCTGCTGTTAGGCCTTCAGGATACGGAGGCCCTGCGCGTACAAAAAATCCTCCTGACAGCACTGGTCTGGCACCTGCATCTGGATCCGGATGAGACGAAACATCATCCTGCCGCGCTCTCGGAGCTTTTATGGAAGATCGCGGATGGGAAGACGCCGGACGATCTCATAAAGAAACCTGGCGACTTAAGGATCCGGGATACTTCACAGCCAGAATATGCCAAACAGCTCTTCCAGATCTGGGAATATGCCCCGGTCCGCGTAAAGTCCATAACCCCAAAGATCGCCGGGATCGTCTCAAGGCTGCTGCCGGTATTCGCAGATCAGGGAAATGGCTACGATACGCTTGGACTGGACTCCGAAGCCGTTTTGTTACGGTCCGAAGATCTAACCATTGAGCCAGAAGTGGAAGGACGGATCCGCTGGCCCGCTATCCTTTGCTTTGGTGGCATCCGAACGCCGGAACAGGAGGCCGGAGCCAGACTGCTGCTCTGGCAGATCCTGCGCCGTCTGAAGCGGTTTTGTCTGACCGATTCCAATGTTTCCGATCGCATGACCACCTGGTTTTTCCTTTCCACGTCCCTGGTGGACCAGGATGCTGCGGACATGCTCCGGCAGCTGCAGGCTGCTTTTGTCCATACCTATTTATTCCACGCGGAAGGAACTCCGGACCCGGAATACTTTCCGGAGCCAGCACCGATCCGTTTCTGCTACCGCTTTGGCATTCCCCTCGTCGTGGCGGAAACAGCTGATGGGAACACAAAATGGCTGATCCGGTAATGGACGGAAACATTCGTGTGACAGCCGCCAAAAAACAGACAGCCCGCGCGGAAGTGCTAAACCATTTGCTGGCCAGACATGGGAAACGTCTTTTTGCGATAACCAAGCTCGATCCGTAGCATGCCATCCGCATACTGAGATTGCAACAAGACGACAAGCTAAGGAAAGGAGAAAACGAAAATGGACAAAAAGGAGAAAGCCGCCATGTCATGCTACGACGGCCAGTTATTGCTGGAATTTGCGCGTGGAAAGGCAAATGCTTGGAAGCGTCTTCAGGAAAAAGCACTATCCGGATGGCGTCCGGAAAATTCAGAAGAACTGGAACGCTATGCGTTCCGGAAACGCATGGAGGCGGAAGAGGAGATGCAGGAAATCATCGAGGAGCTTCGCATCTGCTCAGCCACAGAAGAAAAGCAAGAAGAAGATGGAAAGGAGAACAATATGGAAGCGAAAGACAAAAAGAAATACATCCTTGTACATAAGGGGGAAAACGAAGATGGAAGTCCAGATGATTGCGGTTTCTTGGCGGACTCAAGGTTAACCTTTTCTGCTAAGGGCATCCTTGCATGCGTCCTTGCCCATCCGGAATGGCCGGAGATGACAGCTGACTGGCTGGCATCCAAGAATCACGACGATATCAGGCTCATCGAGGAAGACTTAAGACTCCTGGAACGGACCGGATACATCATCGCATCCGAAGAGAGCTAATACGTCTGACCGTCATACACACTAATGCAAAAAGGAGAAGATATGATTACGTTTGAAAATACATGTGTCATGAATATGAAAAACGCCATGATGGGCGCAAGAAACCCGATGAACAGCTGGGACCGTTCTGACAGTGCGGAATTGCCGGACGGCACGTTCCAGTTTGGACCAAATGACTTAGATCTGGCGAAGCGCCTGATCAGATCCGGCAGTGACCACCGCAAATTCCTGCGCCAGATCTTCGTGTCCGTCAATATCACGGCACCTCTGTACTGGTGGAAGGAATATGACACCTATAAGGTAGCCACCACCGCTAATTCCACCAGCACCATGCACAAGATCCATGCAAAGCCGATCGAACTGTCAGATTTCAGCCATGACCATCTGACTGAAGAAAGTGAACGCTACTTGGCTGCAATCGTGGAATATCTGGAATCCATCCGACAGCGTTACGTGGAGACCAAGGACAAACCGTATTGGTACGACTTAATCCAGCTGCTCCCGGAAAGCTATAATCAGATGCGTACTTGTACCTTAAGTTACGAAACACTAAGGAACATTGCCCATTCCAGGGCTGGCCACAAGCTGGATGAATGGCGCGTCGGATTTATGGAGTGGATGCACACGCTGCCGTATGCGGATGAATTGATTTTTTATGAGAATTAAGCCGGAACTTGGACAGCATCATCATTTTTTAGAGGACGGGAAACCGCCCTCTTTTTCTTCAGGTTTTTCCGTTTCCATAACGGCATACTGAACACGTAAGTCTAATTAAGAAATGGAGAAAGGAGAAAAAAAGATGAAAATGACCAAAAAGTGTTATCCGCAAAAATTCCCGTGATATCGATCCGACACACTGATACGGAAAAAGAAAAATCGTACGAAGGAGGAAATGCGACATGATGGGAAAATCAATGTGGGAACAGGCAGAACAGGCGAGAAGGGAATTTCCGCCGGGTGCCAGGATCCGTCTGATCCGCATGGTACCGCCGGAACCACAGCCGGTAGAACCTGGTACCATGGGAACCGTGCGATCCGTCGATGACGGAGCAAACGTCTGGGTAAACTGGGATAACGGCAGAAGCGGGATCGCCGTAATTTACGGAGTAGATGAATTTGTCAAAATCGAGGAGGAAAAAGAGTGAAATATTACAGCGATAAGATCAATAAACTGGTAGCACAGCTCATGATGCTCCCGGGCATCGGCGAAAAAAGCGCTGAGAGGCTGGCGTACTGCATCGTAAAGCTCCCGAAAGACCGTACGGATGCTTTGGTGGACGCCATTCAGGATGCCTGCAAAAACGTGAAATACTGTAAAATCTGCTGTTCCACTTCCGATGAGGACATCTGCCCGGTATGCGCAAGCAAAAACCGTGACCACAAAAAAATCATGGTCGTGGAGAACGATGACGACATGGCGCAGATGGAGCGGAGCGGCGTCTTTGACGGCGTTTACCACGTCTTACAGGGTGCTATCTGTCCGGAAAAAGGGATCGGACCGAAAGAAATCCGCCTGATGGAGTTAGTCCAGAGAGCCAGAGGCGACGTGGACGAAATTATCCTGGCTACAAGCTCCAGTTTAGAGGGCGAGACAACGGCCACCTACATCACGAAGCTTTTAAAGCCCAGTGGGATCAAGATCACCAAATTAGCGACCGGAATCCCGGTTGGGGCGGATTTTAACGTTTTGGATTCCTCAACCTTAACCAAGGCATATCAGGGACGCCAGGACGCGTAAGTTACTGGGAAACGAAATGCGGGCGGCATGCAATATGGCGTGCCACCGCATTTTTATAAGAAAAAGGAGAATAACATGAAAAACAAGCTGAAGATCTTGTCCCTCTTCCTGACAGCCACCATATTTGCGAGTGCTTGTGGAACGGAAGCTACCACGCTCCCGACCATGTCTGCCGAACGGACAGAACAGTTCCAAGAAGCGATCCGGAGTGTGGCGGAATCCATGGCTGGAGAAGAAACGACGGGTCCCATGCAGGAACGCCGGACGGAAACAGCAGAACAGGCAGAAGCGGTACAATCCTACATCGGTTCGCCATACTGTGTATTAGACGGTAATAAGCCAGACTTCCCGGATGCTGACAAAACGACGGAAGCGTTTGAGTCCTACTCGGATCTTGACAGTCTCGGCAGATGCGGCGTAGCATATGCCAATATCTGCAAGGAACTCATGCCAACCGAAAAGCGCGGCGAGATCGGTATGATCAAGCCCACCGGCTGGCATACAGTCAGGTATGACGATATCATCCAAGACAAATACCTTTACAACCGCTGCCATCTGATCGGATTCCAGCTCGCAGGGGAAAACGCCAACGAAAAGAACCTGGTGACCGGTACCCGTTATATGAATGTGGATGGCATGCTTCCTTTTGAGAACATGGTCGCAGATTATGTACAGGAAACCAATCACCACGTTTTATACCGCGTTACCCCGGTCTTTGAGGGGAATGATCTGGTATGCCGCGGGGTGGAAATGGAAGCGTATTCGGTAGAAGACCACGGGGAGGGCGTTTCTTTCCATGTGTTCGTCTACAATGTGCAGCCGGGAATCGAGATCGACTATGCAACTGGGGACAGCCATGTTGCAGGAAGCGAGTCCGGGCAGACTACATCCTGGCAGGAAGAAAGTCAGACGGGCGAAGATGATTCGTCCAATCATGAGACATCTTCCTATGTCGTCAATACGAATACCGGTAAGTTCCACCATCCGGACTGCGATGCCGTCGACAAGATCGCGAGGCAGAACCGAAAGGATATGAAAATTGACCGGGAGACGCTCATTGCACAGGGGTATACCGCATGCGGCATCTGTAAGCCATAAGCGGTAACCCGCAAAGAAAGGATAAGATATGGAGAAGAAGGAAAATTATATCGGGTTTTGGTCCGCCTGCATGTTACTGCAGGCCGTCTTACTGATCGGCACGGCAGGAATCGCCGTACAGACGGGAATGAGTGTCCTGTCCTTATCGTTTTTAAAGCTGGCGGCTTTGGAAGTCATCATCGTCATGGGAGGCGGGATCATTCTGATTGAAAGAAGACGCAGATACCTCAAAAGAACGGGGACTACATCCTGACACAGAGCGCACACACCGTGCGCTCTTTTTTTTTGCGTCAAAATGGCTGTCTCACATGCTGTAAAAAACTTTTTCCGTTATTATGACCAAAAAGTGTTATCCGCAAAAAAACACATATCCGATGCGCCTGTTCCAGCAAAAATCGGCGCAGAAAATCCACGAACGTACCCCATACTGAAAAAAGGATAAAAATAAGGAGGAACACGGATATGGATCAGGGTTGTATTGCGTATATGTATGATTGTGTCTGGTCCGGGATGTGCAATGACTTCAAGCCATTCTACGAAGAACAGGAGCCGAAGATGCAGCCGTCCCAGATCTTAAGCATCTGCAGATACGCATTCCGATATTATCTGAAGTGGACGCCTGAAGACGTGGCGCGCTATCTGACAACAGACGTACTCCGCCGGATGAAGTTATATAATCTGGTCATGAAGCTCTATCCGTTCCCGGTGGAACTGACGGAAAACATGCGGGTGGAATACCTGATAAAGGAACTGTACCCGGACGGTGATCAATTTGACCCGTTAATGTCGACGGAAGAGGCATACCGGAGGATGATCGAAGAAGGGGAGGACATGCCAAAGGGCTTCTTTAACGCATCTGAGGAAGGCCGGAAGCGGGCTAAGATCTGTTTCCGGTACATGCTCAACCATTACCGGATCTTTAAGGATTACCAGGAGATTTTTGATTTTTTCAGTACCCTGGAAGGGCGGAAATGGATCGCGCAGTACCGTCTGAAACAGAATGTCCATTTCTTTGGTACGATGGCTGATTACATTTTTGAGTCACTGACAGAAAAGCCGATGATACCATCAAAGTACGAGGAATGCATGTTTTTCAGGGAACGCTATAAATCCATGTATTACATGGAGCGGTACGAACGCAAAAAGAAAAAACTCTTAGCAGACCAAAACAAGAAGCAGGATGAGAAGAGTAAAAAGGAAGGGGTGTAGCTTATGGGTATGTCAGTATTCAACAGACCACAGGCAGGGGCGTGCCCGGTCTGCGGCGCACCAATGTATTACCGTCAGGCCCCGATCCTGTTAGAACACGATTTTGAGCAGTACGACGTCTGGGCGAGTGTCCGCTACTGTGAGGACTGTGGCATTGAGATCATGGTCCCGGGAGAGGCAAAAATCGCAAGGCATTCCGCACGGTATGCCGTGGAAAAGGATATCCGCGCAAAAGAGGCTGCAGCAAGAAATGCTGCGCAGGCAAAGCCGCGTAAGGAGCATCCGTTCCTTCCGAAAGAGGCAGCCGTAACTGCGCAGGCAAAAAGCGCACAGGTAAAACAGGCGGTAGGAGAACAAAAAGAACAGGCTATCCCGGAAGCTGTACGGCAAAAGGACCCGTCCCAGGACCGTGAAAAAAAAGCTGCCGTAACCCAGGCTCCGGCAGGAAACGCGAAACCGACGGATACAAAGCCGCAGGGATCCCCAAAAGGACCGGCAGGGCATCCGGAGTCGGTAAACAGGCGTCAGGACCCGCAAGACCAGAAAAACCGCGGAGACCAGAAAAAACAGCCGGAACAGGCCGGACGGAAGGACCCCGCAAGACAGAACCAGCCAAAGCCAAATCAGTCAAAACAGAACCAGCCAAAACAGAACACAGGCGGCATCCCGCAGGCATTAAAAGACCGGCTGCCGATCGGTAAGACAAGACCAGGCGAACTCCCGATCACCAGGGGACGGTTCGGGATGTCGGACTTAAACTTAACTTCAAGCGCCGCCCAGAATATCAGTAACCTGCTCGATATGACAGAGACCCGCGAAATCATCCAGGAAAATGGACTGGAAGCGGCAAGCAGCCTTACTGCGCAGAACGTGGACGAATATCTTCTTGCAGAAGAACTGTCCGTAGCACCGCAGGCCGACCGCAGGGACAAGCGTAAAAACCGTGGTCAGGATGGACGCAAGCCCGAGCGTGCGGATATACCGAAAGCCGGAGGACAGCCATCTGCTGATGCAAGAAAAGACCAGGGCGCAAAGTCGCAGCCGCCGATCAAAAATAACGCGGATGGAAAGCCGGCGGGAAAGCAGTCGGCAAATATCCAGAATCCGGATGTGAAGATAGAAAAGGGCGTGGGAGAGAAGCGTCCGGATCCGGAGCGGACAAAAAATGCACAGGCTCAGGGACAGAACAGACAGCCGGAACAAAAATCCCAGAACGGGCCGTCCCAGGGAACCGGAAAGGATCCAAGGAATGCTGGCCCACAAAGACCGCAGCCTCAGGAAACGAACCGGGAGGCAGGCAGCCGACCGGTGCAGACGACCCCGCCACAGAAACCAGCCGACACCAGAAGTCAGAATGATGCAGCCGCCCGTAACAAGGCCCCGGACGCAAGCCAGACTCCAAAGCAGAACGGACAGTTAACAGAACGTTCCGCCACTGCCGAGCCAAAGCCACAGGCAACAGGAGTTGAAAGGCCCGCACTTAAACCGGAACCGGCACAGCCGGAAACCCCGGCACAAAAACCGGAACCTGCAAAAAAAGCAGACGGAAAGCCGGGACAGGAGCCGCAGGATGCAGCCGAGAAAGCGACTGTTCAGGGAAAAGCGGAATCGGAAAAGAAAAACGACAGGACGGGAGCAGATAACCACACAACCGCGAAAGAACAGTCTGCTGCCACGGAGACCCGGACGGAAAACCCGGAATCTGCCGGTGAAAAAGAAAAGGCAGTAGAAGTTCCGGAACCGGGAAAAGGCGCGGAGTCTTTAAATGCAGAAGGGACAAACCCGGAAGATAAAACGGCGAAAACAGATACGAAAAAAACATCCAGCCAGGAAAAGCCGCAGGAACCCGAAAACGTGGCAAAGGACGGAGAAGATGCGGAGGAGTCATCCGGGCAGGAAACCGGACCTAAGCCGGATCCGGCAAGATTCCGCAAGACCATCGCAAGGCATCTGCCCGCCTGGGTCGTATCAAGGATCCCTTTTTTAGCGGATGCCGTGAACATACCGACTGATACCCCCATTTCCGTGGAGAAAGACTTTGTGAAACGGTATCAGGCTCCCCACTGTCAGGAGATCGTGGGGGACCTGTTATATGATACGGATACGAGCGAGATGTTCCTCAGAAAGGAAAGCTCATACGGCTTTGACCGTCCCTGCATCCATTTCAATTACCGGTCACAGAACGGCCATTTCTTCTGTTGCAGCGTCCGCTATGACCGGCACGATAAAAACGGGCATGTCGAGCTGCGCCCGATGGACACGGAAATGGAAGTAAAGCCGATGCTCCGCCGGTATCCGGAATTATACAAACGGTTTTTTGATAGCGATCTTAAGAACGCATAAATACATCCTGTATATAGGGGAAAGAAGAAACCCGTGACCGTTGCTTATGCAACAAAGGAAAGAACGGAGGAAATGATCAATGTCAGAATTAACAGTATCAAGAAACATGGTAATGGGGACGAGGGCCTTCGTCGCGCTCCTTGAGATGCTCGACAAAATGGATTCCACCCGCCTTGCGTACACGAGATTCCGCGGCAAGGATGACATCCTGTCCCTGGCGCTTGACAGTCAGGGAGACCTCGACCCGAAAAAGGCATCCGAAAACCTGATGGTGATGGAGGTGGATCCGAAGCTTGCGGATGAATTTAAGACCGCGGTTACAAAGGCAGGAATCCCGATCTCATGGCCGACCTACATCGAGCCGGCCAAACAGCCCGGAGACCTTGCGAAAATGCACTGTTTCATTGTATTCCCGCGCTCAGAGACGCCACAGATGGAGCAGGTCATCAAGGACTTTACGGATAAACAGCGCATGGCAGACCCGATGTCAAAAGAAGAAATGCTCGACTGGCTGAAGCGGAACCAGGCTGGTGACACGCAGGTCGGAAAGATTGCGATCGACCGGGATGTATATGATTTCATGAGCCGCACGCACATGTTGAATATCCCGCGCACGGAACTCGGGGAAAACAAGATCGACCGGACGATGGAGATCTGCGTGCCGGCGGGCATGGGAAGCAGTGTCATGGAAACGGTAAAAACAGCAGAAGCGCTGTACTCCGGCTCCTTCCGTACGATGGAGGATACACGTGAGGAAAGCAGGCGAAAAGCCATGGAACAGATGTTAGCCGGATCCAAGAACGACCGTCATTTGAGCATGATCGTGGACCGCTCCAACCCGTCCGAGTACGTCACGTTCGACCGGGACGGATACAGCCATTTCATCGACACGCCGCAGGGCCCGCAGATGGTGGACCGCTGCCTGCGCAAGGACAGAAATTATGAGCAGAGCCTTTACGATATCCTGTGTGGCATGCATGCCTGCAAGGAATACGAAGGTACGGAACTGGAAAACATGGAGAAGCTGCATGCGCTCCAGAAACACGGACCGGAACTGGACGGTATCACGGTCGAAGAACGCGTCCACCAGTTAAAGCGCCGCTACATCGAGGAGATGACCCAGGCAGGTGAGATCATTGGACAGACGTACCGTCAGGCGGAAACAATGGAAAAACAGCAGGACGCATTCAAAGGACGTATGAAAGATGACATCATCCGGATGCAGAACAGCCTGGATGAAATGTCCGCAGACGGACTGGGACTGTCCGCGGCAGCCGGAGACCTGCGCGGCGACATGCACCAGATCAAAGGAATGATCCTGTCTCCGGTTGCTGCAGAAAGCACCAAGGATTTATCCGACTTAAACGATTCCCAGGGCTGGAAGGAGTTATTGGAAAAACGCCTGCTGTTAGACCACCGCACCAAAGATGTGAGAGACCGCTACCTGGACCTCTTCGATGACCTGGCAGACGGCATGAGCCAGGAAGAGCCGGAAGTGCAAAGGGCATTCATCCGGGAATTTGAGCAGACCACGCATGACATCTTCGAGCGTGATTACCGTTATGAATCGGAAGGCCTCACAGTGGAGACCGTGGATCTGCGCGAGGAACTGGCCCAGTCCAGGGAAAAAGAGACCGAACTCGATATCGTACGCTAACGATACCGGAATTCGGCTGAAAATGACCAAAAAGTGTTATCCGCAAAAATTCAGAAGATCCCGTTTCATGGACGGGGTCTTCTTTTTTTTGGCCATTGTCAATTCCAGTGCTTCTGAGCACGCAGCAACGCGGAAGATGTGAGGAGACGCATCGGTTCGCGGATGTCCGCCAGCAAATTAATGAACAGGCAACATACTGATGATGCCGCCCGGTATCCGATGGTGCGGGGTACTTGCCAGCCCTCACCGCGCGGACGGCGCAAAAACCGAAAAGGAGGAGTGGGGAGGTGCCCCGCAAACAATGTTATGGTAACAGACAAAAGAAAATTAAAAGTCGCCATGGGCAATCTGTCATGGACAGTAGCGGAAATGGCGGATTTTAACCGCGATCACAACGCTCCATTTGGAGAAGACTATGCGGCGGGAGACGAAAATCTGATCGTTTCCAAGCACATCTTCCTGTCCCAGGATAACAAAAAGGCCTGCGGAAGCCCGCATATCCTGGCAATTGGCAACCCGGGCTCCGGAAAGACCCGCCACGTGGTCCTTCCAAACCTGATGCGCGCCCACGGCTCATACGTTATCGCGGACCCGGACGGAAGCCTGTTCGCCGCAAGTAGCAGGGAGCTGAGCAGGAACGGATATTCTGTCAAAGTCATCGATTTTGGGAACCCGAAGGGTTCCGACCACTATAATCCGCTCCGTTATGTGCGTACCGATGAGGACGTAAGAATCCTGGTGGACTGCATCCTGGATAATCTCGGGGACAATTCGCCGCAATACCAGGACCCGTTCTGGAACAAAACAGAAACCGCGGTCTTATCCTCGATCATCCTGTACCTTCTGCATTTCTGCCCGAAGGAAGAACAGACGATGAGACAGGTGTTAAGCCTTGCGATCCTTGCAAGAGATAATCCGAAGCAGTATGACGGTTTATTTGAGAAAGCCCGTAAGATCAATGATCGTGACAGTGCGATCGCAGTGTATGATATCGCAAATCTCGCGTCCCCGAAAACAAGCCTGAGCGCGCGTACGGCTGTAACCCTTTGCCTGATGGCGTTTAACGGACAACCGGAAGAGGACTTAAGCATTGATGATACGGTTGAACTGAGCCAGCTCTGCGACCGGAAGACAGCCGTATTCTTAACCGGCTTCCATGTTGCCCAGAAACAGGCTATCCTCGTGCCGATCTTGTTTACACAGATTTTTAAGGTAACGGCCTACCATGTGGCATACGAATGCAACAAAGGACACGTAGATTATCCGCTGACACTTTTGATGGATGACCTGGCCAGCCTTGGCTACATTCCGGAATTTGACCACAGCCTGGCTACCATGAGGGGAGCGGGGCTCACCGCCATTATGACGGTCCAGTCATCCAGACAGCTTGCGGATATGTACCCGAAAACCGCCTCTGCCATTCTGAGTGTCTGTGGAGCTGTTATCTATATGCCGGCTGCTTTCGGGTTTGACCTGGAATGCGGCATTTATGCGACAGAGCCACTGAGCTCCATATCCATCCGTCGCAGGGACGAAGATCAGGAACGCCCAACCGGCCCCGCGGGTGGGGAACCGGTCTTTACATCCGGCATCCGTCAGATCCCGCCGGATATGTGCCTGATCTGTGTTCCCGGCATGCCGGTCTACATGGACGAAAAATATGCGATGACATCGCACGATCCTGACTAAATACTGGATCGCAATGATTAGGCATTTCTCATAAGACAAACCATAAGGAAAATAAGAATAATCAGAAGGAGAAAAAATATGATCAAACCCCAGCTCCCGGAAGCCTACCTTACCAATTATACACATCCGCTCGGTTCCACCAAAACCGACAGCAACAAAAATATTATCCTTTCCAAGCGCGTTCGCCTTGGCCGCGGCTGCCATGCAAACGACCATGTGGCCGTGATCGGAAGAGACTTGTCTCATATGGTCCGCTCCGTCGCGGTGCCGAACGTCCTGCAGTGCTGCGGGTCTTACGTGGTTCTCGACCAGGATGGGACGATCAAACGTGAGACAGAGGAAAAACTGAAAAAAGACGGATACCGTATCCTGACCATTACGCCGCAGGATACGCCGGATACCTATAATCCGTTCCGGTACCTCAAAAAGGATGCCGACATCGCCGTGATGGCGCAAAGCATCATCAACGCCCTGGCCGTCACCGAGACCAAGGATGAATTCTGGCTGGATGCGCAGCGCGCACTGCTGTACGCAGTACTCCTGTATCTGTACCATGACGGTTCCAGCAAAGACCAGAACCTGGCTGCCGTATCCGAAATGTTAGAAAGGGCGAATCAGAAAACAGAAGGGAAAACAGAGTTAGATCTGGCCTTTGAACGCGTGAAAGCCCAGGACCCGGAAGCTGCATGTGTGGTCCAGTATGAAATCTTTAAGCAGATCCCGGAAAAGACTGCATGCAATGTCTTAGTCTCGCTTCAGGATGTGTTCCGCAAATTTGCGGATAAAAGAGGGGAGGACGCCCTTCATCTGGAAACAACCGGAGAAGAAAAGACTGCGATTTTCCTGTCGCTTTCGACTAAAGACCCGGCTTCCCGTATCCTGACAAACCTGTTCCTGACGCAGTTTGTAGAAGCGGTGTACAGCCATGCGCAGGCACTCAAGCAGATCCCGCCGACCCTTCCGATCCAGATGATCCTGCCGGATTTTGCATCCATCGGCGTACTTCCGGATTTTCTCAGTAAATTCCTGACCATGCAGCATTACCGGATCTCCTGTATCCTCCTGTTAAGATCCGCGTCGGAATTAAAACAGGCGTACCATGACGATGCTGACCTGCTCTTGGATACCGGATGTATGGCCTGCGTCTATTCCGCTGCCGGCGGTAAAGAGGAGAAAAAAGCAGGCGTAACCGTCCCGCTTGGGGATACTTCCATCTCCAATCCGGAATACATCGCAAACCGCGCCGGATATGACCGGATGCCTTCTGGCGAGAAGAGACCCGTCCTGACGGCAGACCAGGTAAGGACACTGGCACCGGGACAGGTCCTCTGCCTGATCGGCGGGTTTGACGCGGTCGTGGATGACGAATACGCACCGGAAGCGTAACCGGGATCCATTATTTGACGCACGGGCCCGGATAGCGAGATACCGGGCCTTAAAGCAACTTAGAAGGAGGAAACAAGATGGCATCAAACTATGTCGACAAAGACCGGCTGCGGCAGAAAAAGATCCTGATCATCGTCTGCTCAGTCGCCGCAATCCTGATACTTGTATACATCTGCGCAAGGGCGGCCTGGTATGCCGCGGACGCAGGAGCGGATGGAACCACGATCGCGCATCTGATGGCAGCCCTTATGATGCAGGGGAATCCGCTGAATCTGAATTTCTCACCAAAATACTTCGTCCCGTTTGTAGTCCCTGTTACGCTGGTATGCGGGTTCATGGTATTCGGCGCTTATGATACCCAGGTCCGCGATAAGCACAAGCTGCATGGAACGGAGCAGGGTACGGCAAAATTCATGGATACCAAAATGCTGGATATGTATAACATGAAATATACCTATCCGGAAGGCTCCAAGGAAACAGATAAGGGACCGAAGAGCGAGCAGAACATCATCCTGACTAAGAACGGACGGGTTGGGTTCGGAAAGCTGGGAAATGATAACATCCTGATCATCGGTGGTCCTGGTACCGGTAAATCCTGGGCGGTCGTACGTCCGAACATTCTGCAGGAATATGGCTCCTACGTCATCACGGACCCGTCCGGCGAGCTTTTGGCAACGTGCGGAAATTTCTTAATCGAACGCGGTTACCAGATCCGCGTATTGAACCTGGTGGACATGGCACATTCCAATACCTATAACCCGTTCCGGTATATTGAGAAGGAAGAGGACGTCATGACCCTGATCAACTGTCTGATCAACTGTACCTCTGATGGGCAGAAAAGTTCCGACCCGTTCTGGGAAAAATCGGAGACGGCACTTCTGGAAGCGATCATTTTTTACCTGATCCGTTACCGCAGTAAGACAGAGCAGAACTTTACCATGGTCTCCAGGCTGCTATCGGAAGCAAAGGCGGATAAAAACGGAAATTCCAAGCTGGATAACTTATTCAACCGCATCCGTGACATCGACCCGGACGACATCTGCGTCAGACAGTATGATATCTTCAAACAGGCTTCCGATAAAACCGCACAGTCCATCCTTATCACGGCTGCAGTACGTCTGGCTCCTTTTAATATTGATGCGGTCAGCAACCTGACCACGGAAGACCAGATGCACTTACAGACCCTTGGCGACCGGAAATCCGCCGTATTCATCATTGTTCCGCAGGGTGATAATACCTACTCATTTCTGGTCAACATGATGTACTCCCAAATGTTTTCCACGCTGTACGAGCATGCGGCAAAGACAAACCAGTTCCCGCTGCCGGTCCCGGTACGTTTCATCCTGGATGAGTTCGCAAACATCGGCGTCATCCCGAACTTCCAGCAGAAGCTGACCACCATGCGTAAATACGGCCTGTCCTGTATGATCTTCATCCAGGCCATCGGACAGATCAAGAACCTGTACAAGGATGACTGGGAGACCATCAAGGGTGCCTGTATGGTACAGCTGTACCTGGGCGGTAATGAGACCTCGACCCACGAAGAGATCGTAAAGATGGCCGGAAAGGAAACGATCCGTACCAAGAGTGTCGGGCAGTCATCAAGCGGAAAGGGCACCGGCTCGGACAGCAGGAACTATCAGTACACCGGCCGTGACCTGATCACTTTGGACGAGGTCCGCCGTTTAAGGCCCGGCTGGGCAATCTGCATGATCGCCGGCCAGCAGCCGCTTTATGAGGAGCGCTACCCAACCCAGAACCATCCAAACGCCAAATACCTCGGCAACCTCAAAACGCATGAGAACCTGTATGAGTTCAATTACTGCAATGCAAAATCCAGCAGCGTAAAACGACTGGAAGAAAACCGGAAAAAACTGGCAGAAAAGAAAAAGGAACTGCAAAAGAGCCGCGTGCCAAGCGCAAGGCCGATCTCCAGCCCGAAGGAATTAGACCGTGAGGAAATGGAAAAACTCCGCAATAATCCGGAGGCGGTAACTCAGACAGCAGTCCAGATGCCGGTCACTGCTGGGATCAATGAAAACGCGGCCAAGGAATCCGACGCAACCGTCATCCAGAACACCGGGCCAAACCGGTTCCGGGAAACCACGTACGGACGTACCGGCGGGCTGTACCGTGCGCCTTTCCCTCCAAAGTTCAACCCGATGCCGGCAAGTGAGGAAGCCAAACGCCACGAAGCGGAAAGCCTCAACCGGTCAAGCCAGATTGCAAATGAAATGAACCTTGCGGATCTTTTGAGCGCATGTGAACAGCGAAGTAACAAGCAGAATGGAACCTGATGCCGACAGGATGGAGGCAGTGACCAAAAAGTGTTATCCGCAAAAGACGCAACATAAGAAAAGTCCCGCCATACGCGGGACTTTTTTGCGACATACTGAAAGCAGGAAAAAACATGGAGGGATTTTTATGCTGAACAAACACAAACAGTACCGGAAAGCCTGCGCCGTGCTCCTTGCGGCATGCATGGTAGCCGGCACGGGTTCTTACGCTTACGCGGCGCCGCAGGCGACCGTATCGGATGCGGAGGCGCTGGCCTGCAAGATCGATACGGACGGCGTGTCGGAAAAAGACCGGAAATTTAAAACGACGATCCGCTTTGAATCCTACAATAATGCAGATGACGGATTCAACAAGGAGACAAAACAGGTCACGATCGGGGATACGGTCTTCCAACTGGATTCCATATCAGATCTTAAGATGGTGGATTCCCGGACTCCGGAACGGCGGACCATGGAAGTCACGTCGGATACATTTATCAAGGGGCAGGAAGAGTCTTACCTGCCGCAGGAGACCATGGAACAGGATGGCGTCACATGGAAGTTATCGTCCAAGGAACTGGTGGACAGCGAGATCCCGGATATCGTCAAGGATGCTGTAGCCACCAGGGCATATAAGGATGTGGAAAACGGGGTCCCGATCCCAAAGACCATCGACTACACTTACGAAGACGCAGATACGAAGGCAAAGATCGAAACGACACTGCCGCTTACGGATTCCAGTGACACGAAATGGCACTGGGTGGACTTCGAGTTCCCTATCACGATCAGCAATTACGATGCGGAAGTCCTGGATTTAAACGGAACGGAGATTCCGTCGGACGCGCCACTCATTGATTATGCAGACCAGTTCCTTGCTATGCTCGGGCTTGACCCGGATTATTACCGGATCAATGCCATTGATTGGGCAGGAGACCCGTACGAAAAAAACGGCATCCCAATGCGCAACGCGGATGGCATCGGAAGCAAGTACGTGCGGGATGTGAACGCCGTCTATTCCGGCACTGTGACACTTCCGCACCAGGAAGGCGCTGCCTGGAAAAGTGTTTATACGGAAGAGCTGACAAAGAAAAATTCGGCAGTCTATACGTATGAAGCAAATGCCACTTACATCTCCACGGCGGAGCAGACTTTCTGGCAGAAACTTGCCGGACTGATCACGGCAGCGTATGAGGCGGTCATCCGGGCGATCACGGAACATCCGATCCTGGCAGCAATCCAGTTCGTACTCTTGGCGGCAATCATCACGTGGATCATCGCAAAACGCCGGAAGCAGTGCCGGTTCAACCGAAAGCAGGAATGCCTTTATAAGAGGGATTGTGAGCACTGTCCGTATTACCAGTCACTCCTTGCGGAATCCACGGACGACGAGATCACAAACGGATAATTTTTTTCGCGTTTTTGAAACAGAAGCGTGCACATACTGAAGACAGCATGAAGTTCAAGGAATGGAGAACTTTAAAATGCAAATAAATTATTCCAAGGAGGAAATTACATGAACAGAGCGATTTTGATGGGAAGACTGACCAGAGACCCGGAGGTGCGTTACACCTCTGGCGAGAAGAGTATGGCGGTTGCACGCTATACCCTCGCATGTGACAGAAGAGGCGGCCGTAATAATAATGGAGATCAGCAGACCGCTGACTTCATTAACATCGTCGCCTTTGATAAGGCTGGTGAGTTTGCGGAGCGCTACTTCCGTCAGGGAATGCGCGTCCTGGTGTCCGGAAGAATCCAGACAGGCAGCTATGTTAATAAGGAAGGCCAGAAGGTCTATACCACCGATATCGTGGTAGACAGCCAGGAGTTTGCAGACAGCAAAGGCGCTGGTTCTGGCTCCGGCAGTAACGCGACTCCAAGCGCTCCGATGGGTGACGGTTTCATGAACATCCCGGATGGCGTTGAGGACGAAGGTCTTCCGTTTAACTAAAACGGAAGCTCCGGTGACGAAAAACCTTTCAAAAAGGCAGAGACCCTGTGGTCCCTGCCTTTTTTCTTATTGCCGCAAAATAAAAAACAGATCCTTTCCGCACGGGAAAGAACCTGTTTTGTCAAGCATCTGCAATAGATGCCGGCGCGAACGCAGTCTGTAATTTACGGATGGCGCGCAGATACATCTGTCTGCAGCATTCCGCCGTGCAGCCAAGGATCTCACCGCATTCCTGGAAGGTTTTCTGCACCCCGTCGTCGATTCCAAGACGGAGACGGACAACACGCTGTTCGGAATCCGCAAAGCACTCCATGTAACGCAGGATATCTGCCACCATGGCAGCGTCCACTGCCGTTTCTTCGGTACTCTTTTTCTGGTCTGCAATAAAATCGCCGACCGTTGTTGCGGTATCGGATGAACCGCGTGAACTGCCGGATGCCACCGGCGTATCCAAAGACCCGCACATGGACGCTTCCATGGCGGATTGCAGCTGTTCCGACATGGACGGATCGATTCCGCTTCTCGCCATCAGCTCTTCCATGGACGGTTCCAGGATGCCTTCCGCGATCATTCGGTGCCGTTCTTTTTGTAACTTGGCAACCTGGCCTGCCATATGGGCCGGTACGGTAATTAACCCTTGTCGTAACATGACCTGTTCCCGGATCGTTTTCTGGATCCACGGGATGACGTAAGTGGATAACTTCGTCTCCTGCGATGCCTGGTACCGGTCAATTCCGAGCATCAGCCCGACGATCCCGTATTCGATCAGGTCTTCCGTTGTGAAACCGCCGCTTTCCGGATACCGGTTTGCGACCCACATGACCAGACGCAGGTTGCATAGCACAAGCCGTTCCCTCGCACTTTCCCAGCCCGGCGTCCCTCTGGTACTTAGCAGTTCCTGTTCTTCCTGCTCCGTGAGAGGAGGATACAGGGCTGCAATCTGTAAGGCAGTACATCCATCGGACACGAAACAGATATCATCTGCATCCGGCTGGGCGTCTGCCGCTTCAAAAATCTTTCGCATATCTTGCTCCTTTCTCTCATTCCTTGATATAAGACACTGATAACAGTATGGTATCCTGACGACCCAAAAAAGGACAAAAAAACAGACCCGCGGGATACGGGTCTGAAAAAGAAGCATTAACGGTCCATTTCAAGATCTTCCGGCCAGAACGGAGTGCGCCCCTGTGTGTAAAATGCCGGGGTTCCGTCTGCCATCGCTTTTGTTTTTTTGATCACCATATGGTTCCTGGTGATCGGAGGGATGTTGGACATCTGTTTGCCGGTGGAGATAGGCTGTCCGAACTGCTCCAGGAATTTCTGCTTTTCAAGCGGAGTCATGGCAGAGACATCATATTTATCGGCAGCGTCATCACCGAGGACGTCCCGTAAAACCCTGCGGACACGGACGCCGGTTGCGGTATCGACCGCCTTGTATACGTTTTCGATCTGGTCCGCATGGCATACGACCGTGCCGCAGCCAGGGATGCCCAAAAGGCGGATCCCGCCGTAAGCTTCCGGCGCGTTGATAGTGGCGCGAATTGGAACATTCGCGGTCCCGACGATATTTTTTACAAGAATGGCCGGATTTACTTTCTCGTCCGGAGTCTCGGTTACAAGTGCGTCCTGCTTCTTTAATAATTCCATGCGGTCTACGTGTCCGCGGATCATGCCTAACATATTGATGGTGGTATACATATCATTTCCTCCTGTAGTACGGAATACGGTGATTTATCAGTAAATACCGGTTTTCCTGACCGGTTTTGGATATCCATGTTTCTCTTATATCTATATTATACGAAATTGTTTTGTAAAATCCAATGAAAAATGACCAAAAAGTGTTATCCGCAAAAAAAATTCTGGAGATCAGGATTTTTTCCATCAGCAGACATACTGAAAGAAAAGCAGGAAGGAGGAGGGGTATAGCCCCGAGCGATATGAGAAAACAGATTACAGCCGCACTGGCATGCATGGTCCTGGCAACCGCAGTATGTCCGGTACAGGTAAATGCAACGGAAAAGATCCAGAAAGTAAATGTGAGATTCTGCATTGAGGGATATGATGAGGACGGATATCCGGAGATCACGGCGGAAAGTTCTTCCGGACACTATTCGGTAGGAAGCGTAGAACTGGAGTCGGAGACAGCTGATCAGGACGATGATGACTTTACGACCAAAAAGAAAAAGAGCGCAGCGGAAGAAAATTACGTGGTGGAACTTTCCGCAGATGATGGATATGCCTTTTATTTAACCAAGGCAAGCCAGGTAAAGCTCCAGGGCGCAGGCGCTGAGTATGTAAAAGCGTCCAGGCTGGATAACGGAACGACCCTGCGCCTGATCATTAAGCTTACAGACTTAGAGGACGTATGCACCGCGATCAGCGACGCATCCTGGAATTCCGACGGTACCGCAAGATGGGAGACTTCCACAAACGCGGTCAAATACCAGCTGATACTGACCAGAAACTCCAGCAGCAAGATCTATTTTACCGGCGGTACCACGTATGACTTTAAGCCGGTCATGCAGGCGGCCGGAGATTACCGCTTGCGCGTCCGTCCGATCTCACGCTCCGGCGATAAGGCGGAAGGTGCAGAAGCGGGTACCTTTTCCGTCAGCAAGGAGATGGCAGCGGAATACCGTGCCAAATATGCCGTCGAAACGGAAAAACGTACCATTGAAGGTATGGATGAGACAAATGGTCCCGGTACAACGGAGGTTATTTACAAGAACACAGGGTGGAAACAGGACGACCACGGCTGGTGGTACCAGAATAATGACGGTTCCTACGTCCAGTACAACTGGGTAGAATTAAACGGGGCCTGGTATTTCTTCGGTTCAGATGGATACATGGTTTCCAATACGACTGTCCACTGGGGCCCGGATGACTACTATTTCGGCGAGGATGGTAAGATGGTCAAGAACATGACCGTGCCGGACGGCAGAAAAGCAGGAGAAGACGGTATCCTGGTTGGGAAAATCAAGGATTCCAGCAAAACGAACAGCATGAGCGGGGATGAGGAAGAGGATTATTCCAATTCCGGTCCGGCTTTTGCAAAAAAGACAGAAACAGCAACAGGTCCGGCAGGCGAATAAGCCGGAAGGATGGCACGGTCAGGAAACTGGCCGTGTCTTTTTTTTGCGGATAACACTTTTTGGCAACGATTTCCTCTTGATGGCAACAGATACAGGAAAACATCCGGTTTTTGATTCCCCCGTTATCCCATACTGATACCGAAAAGAAGAAAAAGGAAATGAGAAAGGAGAAACACATAATGAAATTTGCATTCGATCCAATGAGCACGGGGATACCATTTCTCTCGAAGGGGGAAGCAACCGGATTCACAAAGGAGAGTTGTTCCAGTGTTGCGCCAATGAGCAAACGCCATAAGGATGCCATGGAGGCAAAGTCATCCATTGGCTTCCGGTCCGGCGCTGTCACAAGGAACGTCTGGCTTACCAATTCCGTATCCATGCTGGAATTTGTTAAATCCGAACAGCTGCGCGCTGCCCGGCTGAGCAACGGTGATATTTACGGACGGCTTCAGTTAAAGAAGGAATCTGTGTCATTTTGCGTAACAGACAGTAGCGTACAGAGGATTGTTTTTACAAAGATTTCCGGACTCAGGTATGCGGACAACCAAATGTTAAAGGCGCTTGCATCCGTAATTTTTACGGTATTGGCCATTGATAAGGATCAGGAATGCCGGTCGACGTTCACGGAATGTTACCACCAGGTCACAACCCCTACTTCCGCACTGACACTTTCTGATTCCTGTTACCAGTTCTGCGATGCCGTGACCTATTATTTACGGACGATGTTGACATGCACCTGCGAAGTCCAGGCAAGTGACAATTTTTCCGCACAGTGCCTGATGGCGGTACAGACAGGCAATGCGCACGTGATCCCTGGCATCAAGCCACTGGCAGAGTACGAGGCACAGACCCAGCAGGACAGAAACCGCGCCAAGCGAGAAAAGAAGGAAGAGGCTAAAAAGCCTCAGGAGGAAACAGCAAAAGCAGAGTCGGAAACCGCAGAGGACCCGTTAAAACCGTACCGGGATGGAAAATACCGGATCAGTTTCGGCTGGACCGAAAGACAGCAGGAACGCGTCGTTCCGCCTGATTTCCTGGACAGCTTCGTACCGGTCCCTGAATTTTTCAGGCTGATGCGGAAACTGGACTACCGGCTGCGGGAGCGGATCCTGCCGTTATGGGAAGTCGGGATGACAGATCCGGCTTATACCCGCGGGGATGCCGTAAACGTTCTGTTATACGGAAACCCTGGCACCGGAAAGACTGTACTGGCGCATGCGCTTTCAGCCGCCACGGGGCTGCCGCTTTACGAAACCAAGTTCGACAAATATACGGAGTCAGATGAGATCGAGGGAAAGAATAAGATCGTAGAAGGGAAACTTGCATTTGCAGAAACGGATTTTCTGGAAGGTTATGAAAACGGAGGAATCATCCTGATGGAAGAGATCAACTGTGCCGACCAGAACATGCTGACCGGTACCTTGAACAATGCGATCGAATATCCGTCCTTTATTATGAAAAACGGATACCAGAAGGTAACCCGTCATCCAATGACCGTGATCATCGCCACGATGAACGTCGGCACGGAAGGAACCATGTGGTTAAACCAGGCATTTGCAAGCCGTTTTAAACAGAAATACCGGATCACGGATCCGTCACCGGATGACTTCATCCGGTTCCTGACCAAATACGGGTACGCGCAGTATGACGCGAAATACGTCTATGACGCGTACACGAAGATCAAAAACACGCTGCTCGAAAACCGGTCAACCGCCGAATATGCCTTAAACTTAAGCACGCGAGCATGCCTTGGTGCCCTTGAGAACATGGCGGAAGGCGACGACCCGAAAACAGCGATCACGGATACCCTGGTCGGAGCGGTCGGAATCGTGGATCCACAGACGGCAGACATGCTGGAAACCAATGTTGTGACGAACCTGCCAAATTACAGGCCGCCTAAGAACGCGAAAGGAAGAAAATGAGAACATATAAAGAATTAATGGAACTGTTTGCAGCCAACCAGATCCCGGAAGATACCGGGATCATGAGCTATACCGGCTGGGAAGGCGATGCGACCGGAGTAAACGGGGCAGTTTGGAATCCGGAAGCCGGGATCGTGATCCTGCTTCAGGAAACCACGCCGGATGACTGGAAAGAGATAGCAGAAAAAGTCCGGAAAGGGGGCTGGAGGTGGTTATGACAGAAAAAGAATGGAATACTAGGTGCCGCATCATGGGATTTTTAGACACTTCTCTTATCGGCAGACGAACGATCGTCCAGGATGCGGAACACCCTGCGCTTGGATATACATCAAAAGACGGGATCATCCATGTGGCCAGGGACCATGATTTTTTTAACCGAGTCACGGAGCCGGAAGTGCGCATCATGCAGATGGGAATTAACATCCATGAAGCCATGCATCAGGTTTTTACGGACTTTGATGAAACGGAGCGCATCCTGCGGGAAATTTCGGATTACCAGCAAAAGGACCTCTTTATGACGATCGTAAACCTAATCGAAGATCCGGCCATCGAAAATTTCGCGGACCAGATCGTCGGAGGGCCGGCATTAGATGCCTTGTATTTTACGATCGACCGGTGCTATGACTTGGCAATACCGGTCTCAGAACATGCTGAGACGAATCCTCTGAGCACAGCATGGTATGAATATATGACTGCGCTGGTCCACTTCGGCGATGGAGGACTCGTGAAGGGCGATTTTACGTCTCAGGCGGCCAGGCGCTGTTTCGACCGTACGATCGGATTGGTTTACCAGGCGATCAATGAGCCGGATGGCAAAAAACGCGTCCATATAGCTGAGGAAATCTTCCAGACCGCACTGCGGATCCTGACACCGATCAACGGTTGGAACGCCTCTCTTTGTATGAGTGACCTGACAAATGCGACCGGAAAACGCAGTACGAACGGCAACGGCGAAGGCCGGAAAGCCGCGAATGTTTCTGATTCCTCCAAGCGGTCGGAAAGACGCAACAAGGCCAGAAAGCAAAGCATGGAAAAAGAAAAAGAAAAAATGCTGGATCAATTAAAAGAAGATGCTGGAATCACAGACAGACAGGAAGAAACGGAGGATCCGGAGGAAGGCGAAAGCCTGGATGTCAAGAACAGTCCAGGAGCAGCAGGTGACGAAGCGGAGACGGAAAAGAAAGCCTCCACAACGACGCAGGCCGAGTCCGGTGCGGACGATGCATCCGGAACCGTTCCGGAAGAAACCACAGGACAGTCAGCTGGGATATCGGAAGAATCATCCGGGACAGACACTAATAAAAACCATACTGGAGGCGAGGACGAGAACGAAGAACCCATTCCTGGTGACAAATCCGGGAAGGAACAGCGGGATCTTACCTCGAAGGATATGGAAGACCCGGAAGCTATCGATCCGGAAACACTTGCCGAGCAGTTAGATAGTCTGATGGAATCCTATGAGGATACCTGTGGTAAGTCCGCAGGGCAAGAGATAACAACAGCCATGAATGAGGCTGTCAAAGAGATCGCAGCCAACCATAAGCAGTTTTCGGACGTTATACCGGATGATATGGTCGTGGAAGACTCCGCCCCGGAGCTTTATGCAAAATATTCGCAAAGGGCAGCTGTCATTTATGAACCGTTGATCGTCAAACTGAAAAAGATCTTCCAGGATGACTGCAGCCGGAAAATGTATACGCAGAGTGGCATGGTCAGCTTAAAACGGGCCTCTGCCGGCCGGGTGACATCCCGTCTGTTTGAACGGAAGCGCCTCCCGTCAGATAAGGCCGACATGTGCCTGATGCTGTTGGTCGACTGTTCCGGTTCCATGCGGGGAGAAAAAACGACCGCTGCCATCATAACGGCAACTGCGATCGCGGAAACGATGGCGTATTTCCGGATTCCGACATACTGTATGGGGTTCCACACCACTTCATCCGAAGTGGAACAGCTCCATTTCATCCAGTGGAACAATACGTTGCCGGAACGGGAGACCCTGCCTTACATCGAAGGCAACGGCGGTAACTTTGACTCTTACAGCATCCGCTACGCGACGGAGCTGTTGAAGCAGCGCAGAGAAAAACATAAGTTGATGAACATCATCTCCGACGGTCTCCCAAGCGCATATTTCAGCGGTTCTGAAGGCATCCGGCAGAATACGCTCGCCATCGAGGACGCCAGAAAGGAAAAGATCCAGGTATTCGGGACGGCAATTGGGAAACAGAATAACAAGGATTTCACAAAGATGTATGGGAAGGATTTTTACATGAATGTGCAGGATTTTGAGCTTTTGGCCAGCCAAACAGCAGAAATGATCAAAAGGATCGTGCAGGACTGGTAGAACGGGCCGATTTTTTGCAATTCCATCCACATACTGAAGATGTTAAATCCGCAAGGAATAGAAGAAAGGAGAAATTATGGGATATTCAAGGATGATCTGCTCCGGAAACCGCGTCATGGTTCTTTTTGAAGGCTATACCCAGGAAGAACTTGCGCCGATCCTGCAGACATTAAACAAACTGGCCTTAAACGTGGGCAATGTGCCCCATGTCATCCCACCGGAAATGAAACCAAAATCCGGGGATGAGGCCATGAATGAAGTCTTGCGGCAGGCGGAGAAGCCAGCCGGAAGACAGGAAAAGGTTGCGGAACAGAGAAGACAGTCCCTGACTGCCGGGATCCAGCCGCCAAAATTCATGGAAAATGCCATGAAACAGACGGAGGAGAAAGCGGCACCAAAGGAACCGCCAAAACCTGAGAAACCAGAGCCAGCTGCTCCGAGTGCCAAGAACCAGGCGAAGCCAGCAGCAAAAACGCCTGCCCCTGCGTTAAAACCGCAGGAAACAGCGCCGCAGTCTAAAAAGGAACCCGCAAAGCCGGCACAGGCCACTGAAAACGGGACCATACAGTCTGCGAAAGTACCGGAAAAGCCAGCCCAGGAAACAACAAAACAGGCGGCCAGTCCAGCGCCTGTTACGCAGGCAAAGCCCATGACGCAGCCTGCGAAAACGCCGGCGCCGGAAACACAGGAACCGGAAAGACCAGATGTAATGACCATGTCCAAAGCCGAACTGCGAAATTTCTTTGCTACGGTCGACCGCATGGCATTCCAGAAATTATTACAATCCAGAGGAGAATTCGCAAACCGCGGAATCTTCCTTGGCCGGGCAAGCGAACAGCAGATGCGTGAATACGCAAGGCTGGTCTTAAACGCCTGACTAAAACCTATAGAGACCTTCCAAATGGAGGGTCTCTTTTTTGCGATTTTCCCGACTGCCCGGCACGCAACGGTATCCATACTGTAAGAGAACCAACAAATGATAAGGAACAGGAGGTTAATATGGAACGTTCAAGAGTAAAATATGGATTACTGCACAACCACACCATGGAATCCAGAAGGGATTCCGCGATGAGCGTGCAGACATTAGTCGACCGGGCAAAAGAGCTTGGTGCGCCGGCAGTTGCCTTAACGGACCACGGCGTCATGACCGGCTATATCGATTTTGCGAGATGCTGCGAGGAAGCCGGGATCAAACCGGTGGTCGGCGTCGAAGCCTACATCGAAGAGGGGTCGGAGGGCAGAAAGCACCTGATCCTCATGTCAAAAAACGACAAAGGATTCCGGGCACTCAGCAAGTTCACAACCGACACTCAGCACCGGCTGGCAAACGGATTTGCCAGAGGCAATAAAGAGTTGCTGATGCGGTATTTCGGGCCGGGCTCGGAAGGACACGGGAACGTGATTGCCACGAGCGCGTGCGTCCAGGGAGTTTTGGCAAGCATTGTCTTAGCTAACCGCTCCGTGGATGACGACATCAACAAACTGCGTGAACAGCAGGATGCATTCCTTTCCCCACAGGCGGAAAGCTACGCGAAAAACTGCTGGAAGCGGGATGCGCTCATGGGAGAACAAAGCGCCATGTCGGTAGAAATTGCGGCATTGAAAAAAGCCGCAAAAAAGAGCACGCAGGGACTTTACCGCAGGGCTACCACCGGAAAGGATGAGGCCAAGCGCCTGCTGGCAAAGAAAGAATACGAAGAGGAGGAAAGAAAAAAGGCGGAAGCTGCAAAAAAGCTTACCGAGGTGAATGCCGCATATGAGAAAAATGCGGCGACATTAAAAAACCTGAAAGCTTTCATTGCGGCAGATGAGAAACAGATCGCAAAATGGATGCAGATCGAGCGCAGGATCACAGCGATACGTGAGCGTTACGTGGATGACGCATCCTTAAATAATGCGCTACTATCGGAAGCAGACTGGTACAGCAAGCTGTTCGGAGAAGGGAATTTCTACATTGAATTGCAGTATCACGGTCTGGAGATCGAAAAAGCTGCCTACCCGAAGCTTGCCTGGGTTGCCCAGATGACCGGGCTCCCGGTCGTTGCGGCCAATGACGCGCACATCCCGGATAACTCCGCAGATTCCGTGTTAGCCAGGGCGATCGCCCAGTCCACAAGATACCAGTACGAGCGCTGGTATACGCCGGACGCGGCGGATTACGAAGTCTACGTAAAGGATGATGCAGAGCTTTCCGAAGCACTGTTAAAGATCCTTCCGGAAGAAACCGTACGGGAAGCCATGGAAAACGTTGGGGAAATTGTTTCCAAGTGCGAATTCCATTTGAACACGGAAAAGCATTATCCAAAATTCGTGGCACCGAATGGAATGACCCCGGAGGAATATCTGCGCGAGATGACCTACGCTGGCATTGCATGGAGATATCCGGACGGCGACTTCACGGATTATGACCGGCTGGAATATGAATTGAACATCATCTGTTCCATGGGGTATGCGGATTATTTCTGCATCGTAGAGGATTTCCTGCGCTACGCAAGGGTAGCGGGAAAACTATATCTTGACGACCCGGAAGAACAGAAGCTGGCGCTGACCTTTGATACGGAGCGGATCGCGGCGTATGTCAAGGACCGCCCCGGCGAGACCGTAGGCCCTGGCCGAGGTTCCGCAGCCGGCAGCCTGGTATGCTACATGACCGGTATCACAAACATCAACCCGCTGACCTACGGTCTGCTGTTTGAGCGTTTCCTAAACCCGGAACGTGTATCCATGCCGGATATCGACTGCGATATCGAGTCCAACGTCCGTCCGTACGCAATTGAATATGTCAAGCATAAATACGGGGAAGCCACCGTATGCAGGATCATGTCCAAGAGCGAACAGACCGGAAAAGCGGCGTTGCTGACAGCAGCGAAAACCTATGCGTTAAGCCGCGGTTATGACGCGCAGCACTACGTGGCACTCGAAAAACTGATTGCAAAAAAAGCCGAGGAACTAACAGACGACCCGCTGCATTTAGACCTTCATAAGATCGCGGATGATTTCGTGCGTGAGGTAAAAAATACAGGAACAAAGGTGCCGGAGAAAATCTCCGTAACCGGGTTGAAAAATTCCTTTGCTGGAAACGACGCTGCACAGGGCATTATCCATTTCGCACTGTGTATCGAGGGAACCGTTCTCCACAACGGACAGCACGCCGCAGGCATTATCATTGCGGACGGTGCCCCGGTAGACGACTACATTCCGCTCATCATGTCCAATAAGTCCATGCTTATGACGTCCTGTGATATGATCCAGGCCGAGGAGATCGGACTTTTGAAGATGGACTTCCTCGGTTTAATCAACCTGACGGTCATCACCAACACGGTGCGCCAGATCTATAAGGACACCGGGAAACTGATCGACATGGACCGGATCCCGATGGATGACGCGGACGTATACCGTGAGATTTTTGCGAAAGCGAATACAAATTCTGTCTTCCAGTTCGAGTCTGACGGCATGAAAGGCATGTTAAAGGGTTTCCGCCCGGAAACGATCTTTGACCTGACGCTTCTTGTTGCCATGTTCCGTCCGGGCCCGATGCAGTTCTTATCGGATGTCATTGCCGTCAAGAACGGACAGCAGCCGGTCACGTATCTGACACCGGAGCTGGAGCCGATCTTAAAAAATACGTACGGTGCCATCGCCTACCAGGAGCAGGTACAGGAGATCTTTAAGAGCCTTGCCGGCTATTCCTTAGGACAGGCGGATATGGTACGAAGAGCAATGTCCAAAAAGAAAGAAAAGGTCTTAAAAGCGGAGCGCCAGGCATTTATCTACGGCGACCCGGAACGAAAGATCGAAGGATGCAAAAAGCGTGGAATCAGCGAGGAAACCGCAAATGACCTGTTTGACGAGGTTATGGATTTCGCGAGATATGCGTTCAACAAAAGTCACGCGGCCTGCTACGCCGTTGTTGCGTACCAGACGGCATGGTTAAAGCACCATTATCCGCTCCAGTATATGGCGGCAGTGTTAAACTCCTCTGATTTTGACGGAATCCAGAAACTCTGCGGGGACATGCGATATATGCAGATCCCGTTCGAGGCGCCGGATGTCAATGTTTCAGGAGCAGGCTTCACGATCTATGACAATGCGGTGTATTACGGGCTCAGTAAGATCAAGGGGCTCGGAGCCGCACAGGCGCAGATTGAAGAAGAACGAAAAAAGAACGGCCCGTTCCGGAGCATAGCGGATTTTGTGATCCGTACCTGGCCGGACGCTAAGACCTTTGAGAAATTTGTCCGTGCAAACGCTTTCCGACATTTATGCGATAACCGCCAGGCACTTCTGATTGCCTGGGACACCGTGTATGCCAAGGCAATCAAGTCCCTGAAGGACTACAATAAGAAACTGGCCACTACTGCGGAGCCGGACAAACAGGCAAAGATCCGCAAGTCGATGGCAGATAAGGAAGACGTGATCTGTCAGACGCAGATTGATACTTCAGTCTGCAATGACGAATACCAGAACTTAAAGAACGAGCGCGAACTGCTCGGTGATTATTTCACCGGACATCCGATGGACCACTACGAAAGCCCCAAGGAATTAAAAACCGTCGCCATTTCCCAAGCATTAGGGCGCGGGAGAAAGAGCAGTGTCCGTGTAGCCGGTATCATTACGGAATACACGGTCAAAGCAAGGCGCACGGACGGACGCCCGATGGCATTCTTCACCCTGTCAGACCAGACCGGGAGCATCCCGATCTGCTGTTTCACGGAACCGTACGCTTCCTACAGCGACCTGCTTGCGGAGGATACGGTCGTAAAGATCAGCGGGGAGATCATGGTGGATACGGATAATGACGCGGAAGAGCCGATCCGTAAGATCAGCGTAAAGACCGTGGAGCCGTTAAAACCGGTCAAGGACATGATCATGATCATGGACACGGACCCGTTCCACTGGATGGACGAGACCAAGGATAAGGTCGTGACTTACGCCAATCCGAACGGCAACCCGGCCTGCGTCTTCTTTGAGTCGCTTCGGGAGATCTGGAAAACGGACCTGGTGCTAAACCCGCTCATTGTAACGGAAGCACCGGTACGCTGCAGCGTGACCAAAACCAGATGACAAAAAAACCACAAATCCCGCAGTTTATGACTGCGGGATTTTTTTTGCGGGCAAAACGTTCAAAAAATCTACATACTGAAGCCGTAAGCAGTAAGAAGGCACAGAGTACGCCAGAAAAAGAAAGGAGTTCCAATGATGGAAAAAGAAAAAGCAAAAGAAACGAAGGAGACCAGACAGGCACAGAACCCGACCATGGCAATTGAGGCAGGAGGCGCCATCTTCCATATCCAGTACGCGGACAAAGATGGGCACCGATACCTCAGCCATGACGGACTCGTAGAGTTAGCCCGTGACGCGTTCATGAGCTGTGAGTTTCCGCAGCAGACTTATGCGGATGGGAAGATCGTAACGATCTGTATCGTTACAAACGACCTCGGTTCCCGCTGCTACGGCGTTGGTACCGGAGCGGACGGACAGACAGCTGCAAACCAGGCGTTTGACCGCGCCATGATCAGTGTGTTAAAGACGAAGGATGAAAAAAATGCCGATATCAGTCTTTTGGCACTGAACATCAAGGGCCAGTATGAGTACGAAAGTAAAAAAGCATCCGCTGCTGATTCGGAAGCATTAAAGAAGGCAGAAGCGGAAAATAAGGCCCTGCAGGATAAGGTCGCTTCCATGGAGCAGGCCAAAAAAGACAGTGATGCCCTGTTAAAGGATGCAGACGTAAAGGTGAAAGAAGCACAGGAAATGGCAAAAACCGCGGAAGCCAAGCAGGCAGAACTGTCCAAGCAGTGCGAGGAGCAGGGAGTCAAACTTGCGGAAGCGGTAAAAGCCGCGAAGGAAGCGGATGAGCGTGCAAATGCGGAAAAAACAAAGCAGGAGCAGACCATCCAGGCTGAGATCGAAGCAAAAACTGCCATGCAGGAGCGCCTGACTGAAGCGGAAAACAACTTAAAGGCTGCGGTAGAGCAGAAAGAGGAGGCAGACCGCAAGGCGCAGGAAGCTGCAGACGCCCGTAAAGAGGCAGAGGGTGCGTTAGCTGCATACCAGGCAACTGCGGAGACCGACGGTAACGCAATCCGCCAGGAACGCGAAGCCAAGGACAAGGCAGAAGCTGAAAAGGCCGCACTGGAACAGATCTGTGAGGCAAACAAGGCAGAACTGGAGCAGGCAAAAACGCAGGCAGCCGAAACCGCGAAGCAGTTAGATCAGGCAACTGGCGAGATCGCAGCCTTAAAAGAGGCGAACGCAGCCAGTGAAGCAGCCTTAAAGGAAGCCGTGGAGGGAAAAACCCATGCGGAAGCCGCACTGGAAGCTTTAAAATCTGAGACATTTGAGGCAAAACGCAAAGCTGACATGGCGATGGCCGAGGAAGCAAAGCGCAGAGCCGAGGCGGAAGAAAAAGCTAAGGAAGAGGCCCTGATGGCAGAAACAGCCGCGCAGGAAGAGAATGTGTCCGAGCCGACAGTGGAAGACATTCCGGAAAGCCCGGCTGAAGAGCCGGCAATGGAGCCAGAAACTGGCGAGGAGACGGAAAACAGCGAAGAGGAAGCATCCGACGTTCCGTCCGTGACACCGGCGGAAGAGAAAGCTGAATCCGAGCCGCTTACAGACTCCGAAACTAACGCAGCAGAGGAAACGGTAACATCCGCAACTCCGGAAGCTGCCGCAGCTCCTGTGTCTGCGCCTGCAACCCCTGCAAAACCGGAACCGGATCGCAGCAGCGTCTACTGGTTTGAACATGAACCGGACTGGGAGACCCCGCAGTCACTGACTCCGGAAAACCCGGATGACGTCCTGTTACAGGAAAGACCGTTTGACCCGAAGAGAAAAGCTTCCGATCAGGAACCGGCCGAGACCCGCATGATGCGTCCGGGCCCGAAGTACATCAGTCAGGTACTGAAGTACAATCCGGTACACATCCGCAGCATCATCCGCTACGTGGAAGCAGGCCCGATGTCACATCTTGCTGGACTTTGCATCGCGTACTTAAAGTCACAGCATTATATGCTGGACTGCAGTGGCGACCCGGTTGCCGCAAGCGTGCTGGATTCCTACGGAGTGCCGCATAAGTAAGAGAAGGAGGAGGTCTATGTATAAGACGCCTACCGTCATCTACCAGTTCGCGGAATTCTTCGAATCGGCAGAGGACATTATCGTATACGACTGCGAAACGACCGGGTTTAACCCGGTCAGCAGTGGTAAAAAACCACAGGCGCATGTCATCGAGCTGTCCGCAAAGAAATTCATGTACATGCCGTTTGTCGGCTTCCTGCCGCTGGAAGAGCGGCTCTGGTATATCCGTCCGGTCGAATCGCTCCGCGAAGACATCGTGAAACTTACCGGAATCACAGATGAATTCCTTGCGGATCAGCCGGCGGAAGAGGAGGTATTCCCGCAGATCATGGAGTTTTTCGGAAACAGCATCGTCTGCGGGTATAACAACCTGCGGTTCGATGACATCTTCCTGTCCGAGATGTATAAGCGGTATCAGCAGGTATTTAACCCCATGATGTCGTTAGATGTATATAAACTTGCGCAGGAAATGATCGCCCCGTCAGAAGTAGTTAATTACAGGCTCCAGACTATATCGGCTTACTGCGGTGCGGAACAGGATATGTACCACGACGCTGCGTACGATGTTGATGCGACTGTGGACGTGGCACAGTACCTGATGCGTCGTCTGGAAGACAATTACCGGGAGACCGGGATCCTGAACCCGCCGTATACCGGAGGAATCCGGGTGAAGGTATCCGGCATCTCACGGTATGAGAGAGGGAAACTGAAGCGTATCTACGCGAACACAACGACTCCGGATGTCACCTTCTATATGGAGATCCCGTCGTTGCAGTGGAACTGCAAGCAAAAGGAGATCGATACAGACCGGTTTAATATGCCGGACGTGATCGCCCAGGTTTTAAAAATTGCCCGTGTTGGTTCCGAGCAGGAGCTGACAAAATACGGGAAATCCAAAAGCACCGTTTGATACGGTGCTTTTTTCGTCTGGATCTGAAGCCGAAATGTTAAAATATCCTGTTCAAAAGCTGTATCTGAGGTTTGCGGAAAAAATCACTCTTTTTTTGTCGGAGAAAATTCGGAAAGCGTATACATACTGAACATGAACCAAATAATCATAAGGAATGAAAGGAGACGCAACAAAATGACCAGAAACATGCTCACGTTAAGAGCGGCGCCGCTCATGTCCGCCATTTTTATGCGGAATGAAGTGACACGAGATGAAAAAGAGCAGATCCTGTCCTCCGTGGAATCGGAGCCGGGGTGCAAAACAGCGATCCGGATCCTGGCAGGCAAACTGCTCCATAACGGTGACCAGCCGGACATGGTGCAGCTTTATGACCTGTTAAAGGAAGGATGAGCAAGAAAGGAGAAATATGAGAGTAACAGACGAAAAAGACCTGCAGAGGGCATTGGATGGCTTTTTACTGGATACTTTCGAAGCATACGGAAATGATGCGGGACTGTTCATGAAGCTGCAACAGAAAGTTGCCTCAAAGACGGTCTCTGACCTTACAAATTTAACGAACATCTGCATCTACAGCGTGCTTCCGGAAGAATACCAGACGGAAAAGGATGCCTTGCTGGCCTACCGGCTTCCGCCGAATGATTTCGGGCGCTGGTATTACGCCATGTGCAGGGCAAATGACAAACTGAATTACCCCTCCAATGAGGGGGATGAAGAAACAGAACTGAACTGGACCAAAATGCAGTTAAAAACCGCAGTGATCGAACGCTTTCCGTATGAGAACTTCAAAACGACTTCCAACAAAAAGAAGACGATCAACAAGAAGCTGCTGGCAGAGCTGCAGTCCACGGGACTGTTATTTGCAGACGTAACCAAAAACCGCCTGTACATCATGAGCCGTTATGCACTTCCGACGCTTGGACAAAGGGTCCGTGCATCCGGCGACTTTTTACTGGAAAGCACATTCGCAAGGGATATCCTTTTAATGTCCCTGTTCGCAAATTCCAAGATGGTAAAATTCATTGTCCGGGTACAGGACAAACTGTCCAAGATCTTCATGGTCACGACGACAACTTATAATGAGCTGCCGCTCACCATGATCGAGCAGTTATATTTCATGTTTGCCCAGGCGAGCGGGTTTACCGGAATGACCTGCGATGGATGGCTGTTGAACCACAGCATTTCCTGTATCCGGTTTTCCTTCGACAACAACACCGTGATCGACGAACTGCGGACTGCGTATGAAGAAGAACTGGAAACGTTTGATTATACGTACGGGCTGGATGTCCTGCCGAAACCAGGCATCGAGATTAAATCCTCAGATATCGGGGACTGTGCGTTCATCGTGCGCGGTTACTGGAAATTCCCGCATACCATCCTGTATACGGAAGAGGTTGCAAGGAAGCATTCCGGAAAATTCACGTCGGATGACCTGATCACGGAAGTCAAGAATACGATCTTCTCCCGCTATACGGAGCTGCCGAAGGCATTGATCAAGCTTTTGCGCGTCGAGATCACCCCAGAAAGCATTTCCGAGGTGTTCCGGAACCGAGAAAGGCTGGATGGACGCATCCGCACCCTGCAGATAACGGTCGAACGTCTGGAGCAGGCACCGGATACGGATAAGGAGCAGCTTAAGAGCTTCAAAAAGGAACTGGCAAACTGCACGAAGGAGTACATACGGATGGACAACGACATGGCTCTTGCGATCAAAAAACACAAGACCCTGTTAGAGAATATCGTGTTAACGACCCTGCATCGCGTCAAGTCCGGAACCTATGCCACGAAAAAAGCATGGCGTGACCGCATCATCGACAAGCTGGATCCGACCGGCATCTATACCGCATACGATTTGGTATGTGCGATCCTGGATACCCCGTTTGAAGGAAGCGCAGAGAGTGAGGAGAAAACGCAGAAAGCGATCTCCGGGCTGCCGTATCTGGATTACGAGGAAATCCTGTCCAAAGTCCTTTCCAAAAGAAGGGTACGGGCCGGAAAGAAAAACCGGAAGAAATCGGATGAAGCAGAAGATTTTACTGCGGAAGATCAGGATATGGATGATGATGGCGCAGCCACCGAGGAAGTGTCAGAGGATCCGGATTCCGAAGGTGCTGACCGGGAGGAAGATGGCAACGCCACGGATTAACGGACGGCAGCCGGACTCTCCCGGCCGCCATACAAGAGAGGAGCGACCATGAGAAAAAATGGAGTTATATTGAACATCAACCGGACCGGTGGCCTGGTCATGCTGATCGGGACGGTCTTAAGCGTCACGAAAAAGGATGACAGACGATGTACGATCCGTATCCAGCACGAAGTGGACGGGGAATGGAAACGCACGGATGTGACGTTCTGGAATGACCTGGATGCTGAGGAAGACTGGAGACGGCATACTGCTGACCGCGTCCTGAACATGAAACCGAGAAAAGGCAGCGTTGTTATGATGCGCTGCAAATTCCAGAATGAGACCATGCAGAATGCGACTGGATACTCCATGTACTATAACGGCCTGGTAAAAATAAAGCCGGACGGGGAACATGATGAGGAAAACCGGAACGTGGTATTCGGTACAGTCTCAAGCTTGAAGGATGTGACTGTATGTGGAAGCGATGCGGTGCGTGCCAATGTTTACGTCGGAAAACGCAATGTTAACGGGGTACCGTCCTTCCATTACGTGACCGTCACGCTGATGAATGACCTTGCGATCATGGCAAGGACGGACTTAGCACCGGTCGCCAACGCGGACGATACCATCACGAGGAAAAAAGCAGCGTTCTGCTGCGGAAAGATCGCGGTCTATTATCATTCAGTACCGTGTCCGATCTGCGGGGAACCGATGGCATATGACCAGACGGATAGCTGCATGTGCTGTGCGGACTGTGGCATCACGCAGGAACCGGAGCCTGGTAAAAAGCAGGAAAGTGCTTTCGCGACCGACTATATCGTAACCGGTGAGATCACGACACTTCGCGCATAAACCAGGCAGGCGCATCATAAGAAAGACAATCCACAGGCCCGCCATAGCGGGCCTGCGTCAGATTGCGGAAACGGACGAACACCAGAGGAGAGACATCCCTGCAGCATTTGCGGTAAGGGATGCAGAAAGGAAAAAAACATGAAATTAAAGAAGGTCCAGATCCATAACTGGAACGGTAAGAAATTTGAATTTGCCCCCAAAAAGCTTGTTTACGTATTCCATGAAAACGGCTACGGCAAGAGCAGCCTGTTAAACGCGCTGCGCTACGGCATTTCCGGCAGCCTTCCAAAAGGCGCGGAGATCCGCGACTGTGCCGTGGAACTCACGGAGGCGGAAACGGGACTGGATATTTACCGGGAGCGCGTGGCCGGAAGCACGACCTGTAAGATCGGCGGGCCGGACGGGAACCGCATGGCAGAGAAACAGTTAAACGCCAAGGTCTCCGAAATCACCGGAGTATCCCCGTCAAACCTGCAGGTGATCAGCTCCAGCGATATCTTCGCACACATGAAGCCGGATGAATTCCTGGCACTCCTTTTGGAGTACCTCCCGGAGGAATTCACCTTCCAGGATATCTTATCCTACATGCCGGCACTTACGGAGGAGCAGAGCACCATCTTAGAGCAGTACCTCTGCCCGGACGGTTTCCCGTTCGGGATCTATGCACTGGATGTATGCAGGGACGCACTTACCGATACCAGAAAGGCAAAGAAAGCGACAGTCAAGCAGAATGAAGTGCAGATCGCAGCCATGAAATGCGAGCCGGCTGCCAGGACTTTAGAGGAAGTGGAAGCTGACCGGTATGACTTGGAGGCGCAGGACCGGATGTACGCGGATAACAGTGCAAGGCTGAAGGAATATGAGATCGCGAAAAAGAAACGCGATGACCAGGAAGCGCTGATCAAAAAGTGTGAGGACTGGCTGCTGATCCATTCCGTAGCGGAACCTAATCCGGAGACTTTAAAGGCGTGCCGTACAGAGCTTGCGAAACTGGATCAGTCCAAATCCGCAGCGCTGACTACCAGGGCCACCGCGGAGACAACCTTAAAGAGCCTGCGCGCAACCTTGACCAACCTGGAATCCACCGTATGCCCGATTTCAAAGCAGCTTACCTGTACCACGGACAAAACAACCGTGAAAGATGAGATCTCCAAGGCAGTGGCTACCCAGGAAGCAGCCCTTAAAAAAGCGGAGGAAGAGATTGTGGCGGCAACCGCGCGGATCAAGGAGTTAAACGACCAGATCCTGGCAGAGGAAAAGCAGGCGAAAGCCTATAATAATGTCCGTCTGACACAGGAAAAGGTCAAGACCTTAAAGGATACACTCCCGGTCCTCCCGGTAAAACCGATCGCAGCCGGCAAAACGGATATCGCAGAACGCAGAAAGGCACTGGAAGCCGAAAAGCAGAATATTCTAAACGGTGTCATGAAGAGCCGAATGGAAGCGATGAACCGGAAGCTCGTGGATGAGATCGCCCAGTATACCGTCCTCATTGACGCACTCGCGGAAAAAGGACCGGTTAAACAGGGTATCGTTAAGCACTATGTGGAAGACTTTGAATCCGTATGCAATGCCCACGCGGAGCATTCCAACGGCTACCAGATCAGCTTTAAGCTGGATAATGGTATCAAAGTCTATGCATCCACCCCGGCAAGCAAGGAACCGGTCTACTACATGGGACTGTCAAGCGGTGAGAAGATTATCGTGACATTCTTGGTGATCGATATGTTAAACAGCCTGACCGGCATGCGGATGGCATTCATCGATAACCTGGAGCAGCTGGACCGGCAGACGCTTGAGTACGTACATAAGACGATCACTTCCAAGGAATTCCTGGAAGGATATGACCACGTTTTTGTGTGCGGCGTCAATAACCATGATGTCATGGAAGTTTTCAATGACAAGACAGGCGTGACAAGAGTTTAGCATTCCATACAAAAGAGCCTTCCCGGAAAACGGGCAGGCTCTTTTTTTTGCCATCGTGCCAGTAAAAACGGACATCTGAAAATCCCCGCCAGCAAAACCGGAACAGTCGACATACTGATATCAGACAGCCACCTGCCACGGCGGTCGGACGAAAAGATGAATGAAAAACAAGCAGAAGAAAAAAGAAGGAAGACGGTCCGTCAATTCCCGGAGCGGACTGAAAGCGCAAACAAGAACAATCAGGCAAAAAAGAATGAAAGGACGAGAAGAAACTTATGGCAAAGAAAAACACAAACACAACACCGAGACTGAATGAAGTTTTTTTAAGGGGAAGAATTTCCCACGTGTACGGAAGTGAACGCGGTGGATCCTTAACGGTCCCGTATTCCGTACCGGCCCGCAAACCTGTCCGTGACGAGGAAGGCAATGTGACTTTCGTGGATTCCGCGAATACGTTTTTCCCGGAAGCTCTGTACAACCAGTATACCGTGACCAAGGAGATCATCCAGGATTTCAGTAAAAACGACAACGTGATTATCAAGGGGTACTTAGGCTCCTATGCCACCCCGAGCGGTACCGGCTATGACGAACATACCGTGCTCTTTATCGACACAGTGGAGCATGACCATACCCAGATGGAACAGCTGCTCGGCGTTCCCGGATTTGGAAACCGCTATGCGACACCGACCTGTGAAGTCCGCGTTGAGGCCAAGATCATCGGTATCACAAAGCGCTACGATACGATCTACGAACTCCGTTTAGAATGCGAGAAGGACGGGCGTACCTACCCGGTAACGGCCATGTACTACCGTTCCCCGCGTAACTTGGAGAATGATTTCCATATGAATGACATCGTTTACGTGATCGGTACCATGGAATCCGCAAGAAATGAGTTCCGCGGTAAGATCTATTTCCTTCAGACCTTTGTCATCCATGAGATGGTAAAACAGAGCGATGTTTTAGCCGCCTATAACCGGATGCGCAAGGAACAGGAAAAGGCGCAGTCCGCACAGAGGGAACGTGATGCCGCTGAGCGCGCAAAAGCTGCTGCTTATGAGGAGCCGGTAACCCCGGACGAGGCGGAAGCAACCGCCGAAGAGGAAGCGGTCGCATCCGAAACAGAGGCTTATGAGACCTCCGATTCCTACGAGGAGACGGAAGATATCCAGGAGGCGGATGCTGAAAGAACGGAAACGGAAGGAAGCAGCGCAAACGAATAACCAGATAGCCATTTTGGGGCAGGATCGTATCCTGCCCTTATTTTTTGCTTGGTATCTGGATTGTGCGATCGCACGAACTAAAAACAGGAGGAAAAGCCTGAATGCGTGATACATACTGATGATACAGAAATGATGAGGCATTGAGTACACACATGCTGAAATCATTGAGATCATCCGGTCTCCGACAAATAATTTGCTTTTGCGGGCCTGGATCAGAAAAAAGAAAAAAGAAAAAAAAGAGGACGGAGCTGTAATTTGCTCAGCTTCCGTTCCAAGGAGGAAAATATGAGAAATTTGAAAAGAACGATCATGGTATTGTTAATCGCCATTATGGCGATTTCCGGTACCATGATCGCACGAAAAAATCTGCGCCTGAAACAGGAGGCGCGGGACTTTGCGGCGATCCAGGCTGCGATGTCCGAGACAGAAACTGTCCCGGAAACGCAGCCGGAACCCGCAAAAGAAGAAAAAGAGGATGGGGCCGAGCCGACAGAACCGGCTTACGAACCATCTGAAACGTTGAAAACCCTCATGGAGCAGTATCCGGACTGTATCGGATACATTACTATTGAGGGCACGAAGGTTGCTTACCCGATCATGCAGAATGAAGATAATGAATATTATCTTCATCGCGACATGGAGGGCAAGAAATCAGTCGGTGGCTGCATCTACATGGACTCTAATCATGATATTCACGAAAAAGGGTTGCATGTGATCTACGGCCATCACATGAAAAATGGCTCGATGTTCCGCGATGTAGCGCGTTTTACAGACGCGACCTACTTCGCGGAACATCAGAACATCACGATCCAGGCTTCCGATCGGGAAGTCCGTTTAAAACCTGTATATTGTTATGCAGGCAAGGCAGACGGCACCTATCGGAACGTCCTGGAAAACCACGGCCAGGTCATTGACTTTATTAAGTCCCATACGGGGCTTGATATCGATGCCGATGATCTGTACGTTCTGGTGACCTGCTCTTACGGGAGCCAGGACGAGCGCACGTATTTATACTGCGTGCCGGAACAATGATTCAGCATGAGCCCCGGGAGAAATTTCTCCTGGGGCTTTTTGTATTGCGAAAATGACCAAAAAGTGTTATCCGCAAAAATATGCCTTATTTTTATGATACATACTGGAAGGGATAATAAAAAGCCGCTCCGGCATAGGTGTTCCCGGAGAACACCCTGAACGCCCGGCACAGGCGGCGATCACAGTCTTATCGTCAGCCTGACATATTATGGATCTTTATTTTGGCACAATACGAGAAATGTTAAGAGCCTGTCTGCCGATTGATAACACCCGGCATCAAAATGACCGGTGCTCCGTAACGCGGGGATTAAGACATAGGCATTCAGGTAGAGAAAGTGACCAAAAAGTGTTATCCGCAAAAAAAATGGCTGATATCCGTAAGACATACTGAAGATAAGTTTGTTACGCAAAGGAGGACCAATCATTGGAAACATTGGATTTCAGAACAAAAACAGAATTTAAAAGTGTCAAGCATGCATCCTGTCGCACCTACTGGCCGGTTGCCACCGATATCGGATACTCTTCAGTAAAAACCTATTCCCCGAATGCCTGCAGTTGCTTCCCTTCCTATGCAAAAAAGCTGGGACTGCGCGAAACGATCGTAGGATCCCCGGCAAAGGATGAAATCTGGTACATCGACGATACCACGAATGAGGTATGGAGGGTCGGAGAATCTGCCATGCGCTCCGTTAGTGCAAATGATACGAATGAAACGGATGAGAAATTGTTCAGCAGACACCGTTACCTTTCTGAAATGTTCCGTATCATTGCCCGTACCGGTATCGGCTTCGGCATGATGAACACGGGGGCAGGCGCCTATAACGCAGGACTTGCACCTTACGTGCAGACCGGACTGCCACCAGCCTATTTAAAGGGAACGGACCGTCAGGAACTCACTCAGGCATTGACCGGGCACCACAAATTCACCCTCCGCTTCGGAGACCGGACCCAGTCCTTTGACTTCACACTGGCAGAAAAGGATATTGGCATCATGGCACAGCCGGAAGGCACACTCATGAGTATCAGTATGAACGATGACACGAGAAGCACCAAATCCGCAAGGAATTATTTTTCCTCCAACATTCTGATTGCCGATGCCGGATTTGAGACTGTGGACCTTTACGAGCTCTACAACCGCCAGATCCGCGGACGCGCGACGTTCACAAGCGTCGGCATGCATGCGATCTTAGATAAGACCATCAAAAAGATGCAGGAAAAATGCGGCGGAGTACAGGTAGATCAGCTGACAATCCAGGCAGCTTTAGAAGCGGGCAAGGTATCCATGGTGGAGTGGAATCCGGACAACGGACGCCCCCGCCGTGTTTATCATGAGATCGCGCCATTCTTAGAAGAAGCGGTGAATGAGGTATTCGATGATCTCTGTAGCCAGATCGGGGAAAATATCAAGGACAGCATCAGCGAATACCGCTACCTGGTACTCGCCGGCGGAACCTTCGCCCCGTGGGAGCAGGCCATGAAGGAGTATTTCGGCGCACTCTGTGAGATTGGCGGCAACGGGTTAACCATTTTAATGGGTAATGAGAACTGCAAGGATACGACGGATTTGATCTACACCAACGTCCGCGGATATTATCTGTATGCAGTCAGCGGCCTGCGCCGGAAAGAACGCGACGCAGCCAAGGCAGACGGGGAATAAGGAGGGATAGCAAGTGGCATACATGGAGATCAGGCTGTATAATTACCATGATGACGACCTGCTGCAGATCCGCTTAAACGGGCTTGACCTGGGTTTTATTTTCACAAGGGCTTTACGGGCCTGCTTCTTACAGGAAGAGATCCGCTTTACATTCCCGAAACCACTGACACTGAATAAGACCAGGAAAAAGAACAGCAGGGTCAAAATCTGGCTGGATGACCGGACGCAGAGCGAACTCTGCACGTGGTTAGAGGGGTTCGAACCATATTACCGCAACCAGGCAATCAAAAACATCGCCCGCATGTATCTGTATGCGGGCGGAATCAGCCCGTTCAATGCTTTTTACCGGTCCGGGAAATGGACGCCGGCCAGTCCGGAACATGTAAAGGAAATTGAAGTCCCACTCCTTCAGCGGACCAAAAAGAAAGAGGACCCGGATGAATGGCTAGACCGCATCAGCACCGGGAAGACCAGGCACGGGCTTACTGGGGCAGCAAAAGAGAAAGCCGTGGAAGAAATCCGGGAAGCTCCATTGCAGGAGCTATTAACCCCGCAGCGGCCAAAGTGGGAAAAACGGCAGGATGAAGATATGACAGCAGAGGATCTGTTCCCACAGGAACCGGCGATCCGTAAAAAAGATGCGCCAGATGGGCGGGAATATGGTATCATACAAGAAGAACCAGCCACACCAGAAGAACTGGACGGGTCCGTATTAAAGAAAGAAAAACTGGAAACCATACCGGATACCAGGGAAAATATGAGAGCACAGGAGCCTGTGCTTCAAGAGAAACCAGAAAATACGCCCGCACCCGCTGCCACAACGCAGGAACCGGACGATAACCTGACGAACGATGAAGACGCAGATGACGATTACGATGTGTACCAGATGTTCCAGAGTATAAAAAACAACTGATCAAAAACCGTTATCCGCAAAAACGGACAAATCACACGAAAGAAAAAAGTACAGAAGAAAAAGCCAAATTCATCTGAAAGGAGTATAAAACATGGGCTTTGACAAAAAGAAAGAATGTGACGAACTTTATAAGGGATTAAAAAAGGATTACCTGGAGAAAATGATAATCAAAAGGATCCCGTTCGTGTTCATCTGTGCGGCTGCGGATGACGGTAAAAAAACAGAATACAATATGAAGATTTTTGGCCCGGGACCATTAGGACTGACATTATCACAGGATTATTTCAGGGAGGCATTAAACCTGTTCAACGGTTTTGAAACCAACGGCGTTGAAACCGTATATTCAAAAGACCGTTCCCTGGCAACCATCCAGGCGGATGAAGAGCTCGCGAAGCAGACGCCGGACGTCCATTCCATATATAGTAAAGAGCAGATTGAATCCATCATCGGGGAAGATGCATTGGAGCCGATCACGGACGACACAGATGAAGCGGATGAAGCTGCTGTTGACCAGAGCATCCGCCAGATGCTCCAGGATACCGTACGGAAGTCCAAGGAACCGGAAAAGGTGCTTCCAGCTGCGGAAGCAGACAACGCACAGAAAGTACCAGCCGATGCGCCGCATTTCATGCCGCCGATCGTCAATGAGGAAGCTTTAAAAACCATGGTCAAGGATACAAACCAGAACTTCTCCGCCTGCCAGTTCACCTGGGAAGGAAACGAACCGCTCATCAAGCAGGATAACCGCGCACAGGAGCAGAAAGCATACCGTGCAATCAACCTTCTCTGCCAGAACATCAAATGCGGGGACGATTCCTTTGGCCGCGCGATCGAAGAAAAACTTCGCAGGGAACAGGAACGCAAGGACAAAAAACTGGAAGCGGAACAGGCAGAAGAAATGTAACCCGTCAGTATATACGTAGTGGGCCGGCACACGGTCTGCTGCACCCAGAAAGAAACAGCCATCCGGCTGTTTTTTTTGTGACCAAAAAGTGTTATCCGCAAAAATCACAAATGCCGTATCCGCAAAACCGGAATTTTGAAGCCGCCATTTCGCATCCATCCTCCATACTGAAACTGTGAAAAAATCTGTCGGACACCGGTTCTGTTTTCCGGGGTCAAAAAACAGAGAAAAGACACAGAAAGGAGAATGTCATTATGAAAAGGAAGAGGATCACAAAAGCGATCGCCTGCTCCTTATGCGGCGTGATGGCACTCACGACTCCGATCCAGTCCATGGCATCCGGAGCGTCAGTAAAGATCACGCATAGCGCAGATGGCATCGATTATTCGGATTATTCGCCGAGTGATACGACCCTGCCATCCGGATACGCAGTGGAGAATGCTTCTGCTGCGGCCATCCAAAGCGGAACGCTGACGATCCCAGACGAAGCAAATGGCAAGCCAGTATACGCTTTGAATCGGCGTTTCATGGCAAATTCTGGCGCTGAAACAGTCACGATTGGAAAAAACATCCGCGCCTTTAACTCGGATGCGTTTTTGGAGGCGCTATCCGTCAAAGGATATCAGGTAAACGCAGAAAGCAGAATTCTGAAAGTAGAAACGGGAGAGAATCCGGTCCTATACCGATACGATGGTACTGTCCTCATGGATTACCCATCTGCAGCAGAAAAAACCGACTTTAAGGTGCCAGACGCGACCGCGGTAATCTATTCCATGGATAATGCCAAATTCGGTTCTCTGGATTTAAACCAGGTAAACCTTGTAGCGTACGATTCCTTTGCAGGTACGTACGTCGATACGCTGACTCTGCGTAATAACTTAAAGACCAAAAGCGGAAGCAATAACGTCCATTTTTCAGGCCATGGCCTCCATGCCAAACAGTTTGTCGTAGCAGAAACAACGAAAAATGATTCCGGCGCTTACCTGAAAACAAACGGCGACTGTCTGTACACGGATGACGGAGAATTGTTAAAATTATCCTCCGACGCAGAAATCTCAAATGTTGACTGGACAAAGATCACATCCGTATCCAAGGACGCATTTGACAGCTTGCAGCAGTATCAGAAGCTGTACCCGGAAATCCCGGACAACGTCAAGGCATCCATGAAAAACACCGTGTTCCAGTTCTATAACCAGAACAACAGCGTATTCATGGTAAACGGCGATGTGGGCTTCTGCTTCAATTACGATAAGGCAGTCCCGGACAGCGTCGTCAACCTGGATCTGCAGGACGGAAAGCATGGAAACTTCTCCGAGCTTATCGGAAAAGACAAATATCAGAAGGTGAACGCAATCATGTTCGCAGGCGTCCCGTACGACGGAGCAGGACTCTTTAAAAAGAACTTTGGCTGCTCTTACGACGAGGCGTTGGCGAGACTGGCCGCATCCGATAAAAAGGATAATGCGGCCTTAAACGCCGTGGCATCCGCGATCCACAAAACGGTATCCGGTAAATCCATCGAGACGATCCAGGGAATCGGCTCCATTGACTGCTTCACGAAAGAGAATGTCGATTCCTACTTAAGTGACCTTGAAACAGCAGCAAATGAAAGCGAGAAATACACATTTACCCCTGTATTTGAGCTTGGTGGAGAGAGCAACGCCCTTACCTTCCGGGAACAGGAGGATGGCAGCTACTTAAGCGATGAATTTTCTGTTTATGCATATAACGGTGACGGTCAGAAAACAGATGCTTATCAGATCGAAATGACCATGACAGGCAGTGGCTTTACCGTTATAAACCATGCAGGAAACGTATTCCATACAGGAGAGACGATCCGTCTGAGCGCCGCTGCAAAACCGGATACATCCGCAGACGCAAAGCCGGTTACCTTCTCCTATAAGCAGGCAGCACTCGATTACTACGACCCGGCGCAGGGCAGTGATTACCAGCATGTCCTGGTATCCGCAACCAACACGGAAACAGCGTCCGTCCCGTATACAATCGTTGTCCGCCCGCAGGTCGAAATACTCACGCTTTCCAAGAAAGCAGTGTCCGGAACAGAGGAGCTGCCGGGAGCAGAGCTGACATTGACCAATACGGCCACCAACGAAGTGGCTGCGCAGTGGACGTCCGGTTCCACCCCGAAGACCATCGAGATGCCGGCGGACGGCACTTACCGTTTCACGGAAGTGACAGCGCCGAACGGTTATCAGAAAGCGGAAAGCATTGACTTTACGATCGAGGGAGGAAAAGTAACCGAAACCTGGCCAGACAACACAGTCATCATGTATGATGCGCCGGTACCGAAGACGGTTACTATTTCCAAAAAGGATGCGGCAACCTCCGATGAACTTCCGGGCGCAGAACTGACAATCACAAAGGACGGCACGACCGTGGAAACATGGACGTCAACCACAACCCCGCATGTGATTGAAAACCTCGCGGATGGCACTTATACCTTAACAGAGGTAACATCCCCGGATGGCTATCAGAAAGCCGAAAGTATCACCTTTACCGTGAAGGATGGTACCGTCGAGAATGGGCCGGTCACCATGTATGACAACCCGGTTTCCGTAAAAATCTCCAAACAGGATATCACGACTCACGACGAGCTGCCGGGAGCAGAATTGACAGTAAGCAACAAGGCAACCGGACAGGTGATCGATACCTGGACTTCCGCAGATACTCCGCATGAGATCACCGGATTAAAGGATGGTGTTTACGAGCTGACAGAAATCACAGCCCCGAACGGCTATGAGATCGCAGAAACCGTAACCTTTACCGTACGTGACCGGATTGTTTCCAGTGAAACCGTTGTTATGTATGATAAGCCGTCTGAAACCATTCCAAACACCGTAAAGATCTCTAAGCGCGACGCAACGACCGGAGAAGAACTCCCGGGCGCAAAACTTACGGTTACAGATGAAAACGGTGAAGTTAAGGATTCCTGGACTTCCACAGATACCCCGCATGAGATTGAAAACCTCGCAGATGGCACTTATACGCTGACTGAGGTAACTGCACCGGACGGTTATGAAGTAGCCGAAAGCGTTGTATTTACCGTAAAAGACGGCGCCGTAATCGGAAATATTGTGATCATGTTAGATCAGCCTACAGGCGACACACCAACTCCGCCGACCCCGGATGAGGACCACAGCTTTGTGATCTCCAAACGGGATATCACAAACGGCAAGGAACTCGCCGGTGCAGAGCTGACACTGACCGATGAAGCCGGGGAAGAAATCGACAGCTGGGTATCTACAAAAACCCCGCATGAGATCAAGAATCTGGCGGATGGGGAATACACCCTGACCGAAGTGACCGCTCCGGACGGATATAAAGTAGCGGAATCCATCACCTTCACCGTGGAAGACGGAACCGTAACCGGTGGCAGCGTAGTTATGTACGATGCTCCGATAAAGGCAACCCCGTCTGAACCGGAAGAAAAGCAGGACTTTACCATTTCCAAACGCGACATTACCACAGGCAAGGAACTGCCTGGCGCCAAGTTAACCCTGACCGATTCTGACGATTCCATCGTAGAAACATGGATCTCCGGTTCAAAGCCGCACGAGATCAAGAATCTGGCGGATGGGGAATACACCCTGACCGAAGTGACCGCTCCGAACGGATATGATGTGGCAGAATCCATTACCTTTACGGTAGAGAACGGAACCGTAACCGGTGGCAGCATTGTTATGTACGATGCCCCGACAAAAGCAACTCCATCTGAACCGGAAGAGGATGAAGAAACCTACTTCTATATTTCCAAACGCGACGCGGCGACCTCTGCGGAGCTTCCTGGAGCGCAGCTCAAACTGACCAATCAGGATGGTGACATCATCGCAACCTGGACCTCCACATCCAGCCCGAAGAAGATCGAAAATCCGGAAGACGGTGTTTACACGCTGACCGAAACGACAGCTCCAAGCGGCTATCTGGTTGCGGAGTCCATTACCTTTACCGTTGAAAATGGTACGGTAAAAGGTGGAACGGTTGTAATGCTCGACCAGAAGAAATCATCCGGCGGCGGTGGCGGCAGCCATTCCGGCGGCGGTGGCGGCGGACACAGCCACCGTGTAGTCAATGGCGGAAGCGGCGGTCCTGGTGCAGTACAGGAAACACCGGTAACAACAGATATGACCGAAACAGTCACCCCGACACCGGTGGAGACAACCCAGCCGACACCGACCCCAAGTGAGCTTCCAAAGACTGACGATATTTCCGCATTCAGCTTAAGTTTCTGGGCTGCTGCGATCGTCATGCTTGGACTTCTTGCGGACGAGAAACGGAAACGGGTCAACATCCGTTAACCCGGGCATTCAAAACGAAGAACAGGTGGCACGAAAGTGCTGCCTGTTTTTTTGCTGTTTTTTAAACTAATCCGTGCACATACTGATAATACAATCGGAGAAAAGGCATAGAGAACAAAACAATCGATATGCCTGAAGTTCCCGTAATCTTACGGGACATCCGAGAGGTCAGGAAAGTTTTTAACGTATATTCGCGTCGGATGACGCAGGTTTAGTCATCGCGCGAATAAATACCCGGTACATCTCTTGGGGATTATTTGCATAAAGCGATTCTAACTTGCTGAATCCGGCTTTATCGTTTTGATATCCCCCGGATATGAAACCGATACCATCCTGACCATGAACAACCCCGAAAGGGGATCTGACATCCCATCTGAACCGTATTATGGTTCCTTGACCGGTGGGAAATGAAATTTTGGCGGCAGTTTTCTGCCGTCTTTACGACCGCTTCCCGATCCTGGGCAACGGTTATAGAGGCATCGAAGCCAGCATTGGTTTCCGGCTTCGTGCTGTATGTAACTGTTGACCCAGGGCGCCGCACTTTTGTGTGGTGGCCCTATTTCTCGTGGGATAAAATCCCAAAACGGGCAGGGAGGCCCGATACAAATGAAAAAGATGAAACAGGGGTGCCACGCCCTTATCGTGGCATTAATCATGGCAATCTGCTGTAATTTCATCGCTTTTGGCGATGAAATCGCAGCGCCGGCAGAGTCTGCCGTAGAGTCCGTTATGGATGATACGGCAGACACATCTGCTTCCGAGTCAACCGATTCAGAGGCAGATGAGGCTGCTGACGCAGATTCTGCTTCCGAACCGGACTCCAATTCCGAGCCGGATGATTCAGAAGTAGATGAGACTGCAGAACCGGAGGAAAAGAAAGACGACGATCAGTCATCTTTCGATTCCGGTAAGAAAGAAGACCATTCGTCATTTGATGAATGGGACTTCCCGACACCGGAACCGGAAAAGCCGCAGCCGGAACCGGAAATCCCGGTAACACCGGAACCGGAGCCTACTCCGGAACCGGAAAAGCCACAGCCGACACCCGAGCCGACACCGGTAACTCCGGAACCACAGCCGGAAAAACCAGAGATCCCGGTTACACCAGCTCCGGAACCAACTCCACAGCCGGAGCCGACGCCGGAACCGACTCCACAGCCGGAGCGCTGGCATGACGACGATGATGACGACGATGATATCGTCGTTGTCATCCCGAAGATGCCAGTTTTCACTGCTGGGACCGATGAGGTCCCGGTAGTGAAAACCTTCGAGATGTCGAGCGGCGATACGCTGCCGACACCGGAGGAGCCGGTGGTGACGACGGAAAAAGCTTCGTCGTCTGAGTTGCCAAAGACAGGGGATTCCAGTCTGGCGCTGTATGCCTTCATGGCATCAGCATTTGGATTGGCAATTCTCCTTGGAAGCAGTTTCGTTGGTAGACACAACGCCGATGAGACTGCAGATACGGTTTCTGCGTATCCGCAAATGTGCTGCAGACCGCAGGAAACAGAAAAAACCGGAAAGAGCGTGAGTGTAACAGCTACGCGTTCTTCCGGAACCCAAAATGCACCGTCCCGTTTCGGGCTCCGGCGCATAAATTACATGAAGATTGTTTTAGCCCTCACCCATCCCGGGTGGGGGCTTTTTGTATCCGAAAGCCGGTAAATAACAGGAAATAGAACCAAAAAGTGTTATCCGCAAAAAAATGGGCGATCGCGTTGGATTTTCATGAAAAATTTCGTATAATATAGATATAAGAAAAGAAAGGGGACAACTTATATGAGAAAACGACTGATCAAATCCCTCGCGATGCTCTGTATGACAACCTGCATGACGTTATCCGTACAGTTTTCGGGTTACGCGGCATTAACATATGAAAATGAAAATTCCGTCTGCTATGTGACGAATCATCCGTATTATCAGGAGGTTTCTGAAATGGCTAAAACGGTTTCAGAAAAGCTTCCGGAGGCGGAACGTGAATTTTTATATCATGCCTGCATGGTGAGCGTCTTTGGTGCCAATTATAAAAACAGCAAAAGCAATTACCTGAGCGACCTGCTCTGCGTCCTGTCACCGTCGGAAGCCGAGTCCATCCATTCTCCCATATTCATGAACTACATCCAGACAGGACTGGTTGCGTGGTCCAATGGACGACAGGAAGTAAGAACCATTACTCCGGTATCCTTGAACGAAAATGGAATCAACGAAGCAAATTATCAGGAACTGCGTCTTTTTTACCAGACCTACCTGGAAGCCCAGCAGAAGATGCAGGGACTGGACACAGCTTCTAAGATCCGCACACTCCACGATATGCTCATAGAGAAAATGGACACGCCAAGTATGCATAACCTGGAAGAAACGACAAGGGCCCACGGCATGGGTTCCGCGCTGGCTGACCATATCGGATTATGTAATGTGTATTCCGGCATGTTCTATATTTTCGGCAATGCGAACGGATTACAGGTCACCATTGACCATGACCACATCAATCACGACTGCAACATGGTCTACGTAGACGGAAAGTGGAAATACATCGATGTGATGTACGATGACATCGACCACAGCACCAAATATTACCTGACAGAAACCTGCGCAAGGGCAAAGGAGCATACGAAGCCCGTGCAGTAAGCAGGCGGCAATTTCATACCGAACCGGAGATAACAGATTGGCTACGGGGATATTATACCCTTTGATAAGCTCCTGCATTTTTGCGGGGGCTTATTTTTGTTCCCGCAATCCTGCAACCATTCGCATACTGATAAAAGAACGATAAAGGAGGGAAAACTCAATGGCAGAAGAAAGAGACGAAAAGAAAATAAACCCGGGCGGACCGGAAGAGCCATCCCGTGAGGATGAGATCGGGACTGACCAGGGAACATCATCCGGCTCCGAGCAGACGGAAGACACAAAGCGTGGAGAAACGGAGAAGAAGAAAAAACAGGACGCCCCTGAACAGACTGGAAAGACCGGGGAGGAAATGCAGCAGTCGCCGTCGCAGAAGATGTCGCTTTTTGAGCGGTTCGGACTGTTATTAAGCAGGATCCGCAGGTTCTTCCACCACATCCTGCACCCGCAGCCGGATTCCCAGATCATCCCGAAACGCCGCCGCCCGTTTGAGCGGCGCCAGAAAACGGCCGAAGAGCAGGCAGATCCGAAGAAGGAAGATCCGTCCAAAAAGCAAGAAGAACAGAAGGACCAGGATCAGGATAAGAAAGGGAAAGGCCAGAAAACACAGAAGGATGCGGACAAGAAGGGTACTTCCAAAGAAGAAACCGAAAAACAGGAAGATACCAGAAAACAGTCCGGACAGAAGAAAGAGCAGGAATCTGGCGCCCGTGAATCGGACGAGGTCTCCCGCATGGAGAAACGTACCAAGGAGGCAAAACAGAAACGTTCGTTACGCGATTACGGAAACCTGTTCTTCCATATCATCGCCAGAAGGGGGCTTGGCCGGGAAGGCTATATGCATGCCCTCCAGATGGGAGAACAGGCAGAACGGGAAGCAAAGGAGGAAGCAGCACGCGCATCTCAGGGAGATTCCCAAAGATCCCAGCCGGATGGAAATGGCGGGTCAAAGACGCCGATGCCGGATGCTAATAAGCCGGACCAGTCAAAGACAGAAAGACAGGAAGGCGAAAAAGGGCAGCCGGACAAACCGGAACCGCAGCCGGAAAGACCTTTAAAACACCTTTACGAGGTCTTTACCAAGGATACCGCTGAGAGCAACAAATTCCTTGCAAATTATGAGAAGCGTCTGGCGGAACACCTGGAACAGATCGAACATCAGCCGGTGGACGCAAAAGCTACGCGAAACGGCGACGGAACGATCACCTTCGATATCGCCTGCGGCAAGGATGAAATGGGGACGAAAGCGTCCTTCTTAAAAGCAACCGATATCCATGTCACCATGGATTCCAACTACAACATCATCGAGGCAGTAGGAAGGGACGAAAACAACCAGGAAATGGATGTTACGGAAACCCTTGGCGCATACATCGCCGCAGATCTTGCCGGCAATTTCCGAGAGGATTACAACCGTGCGGATGATGTCCATAACGTGTTAAGCGGAAAAACCTTTGCGGATGCCGTCACCCGCACCGTCAAGGACCCGGAACCGCTCCACATTATCCAGTGGAATGCCGTTAATCCGGGCCGAGGTAAGGATTATGGGGATGTGCGGATCGATAACGTACTGTACCATGTGCAGAGCATGGGATACACATCCACAGACAATAAGAGTAATTCCATGAACGATATCGTGTTCACCCCGGTAAACGGACAGGGAAAAGCCTTTAAAATCCCAAGCGACCATGCGCAGCAGGCAGCCGGTTTTACATCCCGCACCTTCGCGGAAGCGAAAAAGACGGAGGCCACGATCGACGGATATTTAAAATCCTGCGATCAGATTGATGCCAGCACGAAGGAATTGCAGGAAAAGCAGAAGGAGCTGTCCGCATCCCGTGCAAAAGAAAACGCCTTAATGAAATACAATCCGGAAAGTCCGGAGCTGACAGAAATCACCAAGCAGAATAAGACCTTAAACTACCAGTGTAAGGAATTAAAACAGCAGATTAGTGGAGCCTTAAAAGACCTGGTTGACGATTTGAACGCGAAACAGCAGGCGGACCATCCGCTGCAAAACGACCCGCCGTCTATGGATGATACGGACGCTCTTCGGAAGTATCTGGAAACCCAGAAGCAGCCGGTTACAGAATGCATCCAGTCAATCGAGAAAACGTGCGGCACAATGACCATGGAAGAAGCTGAGGCGAAGGCCACAGAAGCGAAAGATGCCATCAGGAAACAGATTGAGACAGCGCGTGCCGTCCATATTGAAAACGTGAACCGGGAGCGCCAGGATATCCGTCATATCTTTGATACCGTTCTTCCTACGGCAAAAAACGGCCCGTTCGCATGGAGTTTGGAAGAACTGAACGCAGCAGCCTTGGATCCGGACCGTTCCTTACAGGAAATCCTGGAACCGGAGCCAGAAGCAGAACAAGGCCAGGAACAGGGTCAAGAACAGCGCCAGACGAAAGGCCAGGAACAGGAAGGCGAAGAACACGAAGAACGGGAATAACAAAGAACCCCGGAAACAAAAAGACAAGATCCGAAAAGATCCGACATACTGTATATAAGATTCTGCCCGGCCGGAAGCGACCGGGCAGAACATTCCATCAGGAAAAGGAGGAAGGCTAATTATGCCAGAAGAATTAAAACAGGACCTTCCGGAACAGACGGAAGCCGTAACGCCGGAATATGGACCAGCCGGACAGCCGGAACCGGAAGCAGAGGCGGAACAGCCGCCGATCACACCGGATGACATCATAAAAGCCCTGTGGGATAAAGATTCACACGGGGACAACCTGACTGTTATCAATTTCGCCCTGGAATTACTAGATACACTGACCGGCGATGTCACGAAAAAGCTTGCGGAACTGACAACCAGGGAACCGATCGTGAGCGTATTTGATATCGGTGGGTATGCGACCCTGCGCGTGACCTATAAATACGCGACCGCAACGGATTTTCCCCGGATGCTCACGATCCTGGAAGATTTCGCCAAGGAACTGACGGAATTTTCTTACGGGAAACATGACGACGCGTACGTGCCGAGACTCAATGTGACGGTGCGCCCGATGAGTTTAAAAGGCGCCATGATCACGGCCATCAACCCGATCTTCCACAACGTACAGCCGCATGACCCGATATATGCGGAGTGTAATGAACTCCAGATGTTATTCACCCCGGATACCCTGCAGTTCTATTATGATCCAGATTTCGACGACAAGGCGGTATCCGACCAGGTACGTGCCGAGATCGCGGCGGAAGAATCCATCCGTACGGCAGCAGAACGCAAGAAGGCCGAGGACGAGGCTTACCAGGCGGAACGCGAGCGCGAGGCCAAGGAGCGTATGGACAAGGATTACAACTTAAGCGGAGGCCACGTGATCAAGGAAGCTTATCACGGATTCGGCAAGGATCGCGAAAAGGGGGAATAACCAAACCCGGAAAAGCCGCAGCGAAATGCTGCGGCATTTTTTGTGTCCGGCTTGTGCGGTTTGCAGCAAAAAACAAATAAAAATGCATGCGTCCTTCCGATTTCGGATAGTTTTCAAAAAGATGTGACATACTGTATTCAGTATAAACGTGCGGCACCGGGAACCGCGCTGATATAACTAACCGAGAAAGGAGAAACATATGATTGTGTAAATAACCTGACACAGACATTTGCGAAAATAATATGATTAGAGATATCAGATACCAGGAACTGGTTTTGATTTTACGCCAGGCATCCATGTATGGATGGAATAACGAGCGGGACGATATCGGGCAGGAAAGCGATAAACTGTTAGGGATCGTCAACCGTCAGAAGGAGCAGGGTAAAATGAGCCTGGACGCGGACTTCGAGAAGCGGTTCGGACATATGTTCCCGTATGCACTGGCGTCGGTCCTGATGGAACCGGCAGAGACTAAAAAGCAGGTATGCGACATCATCTGCAGGAACTACCAGTGCATGGAGATATACGACCTTTCATCCACGATCGCGGTTGCGAAGATCGCGATGCGTCCGAAACTGAAACAGGATGACCCGTTTTACTGCCTGTATACGATCCTCCGTATGCAGCAGAAAACGATCAGATAGAAAGAACATCACGAAGGAGGACCAGACATTGGGCAACATCATAAAATCCAGGGCATGGCTGCTTACTGTTGCATGCGGGACTGCAGTGATCTTATCTGCATCCCCAGCACTTGCCGCACCACAGGATGCCGCACCGGAATCCGCAGTGGAAACGCAGGTACAGGAAACGGAAACCCCACAGGCAGAGCAGACGCAGGAAACGCCGGAAACTCAGGAGGCACTGGAGAGTGAAGACGCAGAAAACGCACCGGAGACATCCGCAGAGGAAGATGCACAGGAAGAGTCTAATACCAGGGAAGACGAGAGCGAAGCGGAAGACCCGGAAACGGAACAGGACGAGGACGAAACCGAAGACACAGAACCTGAAGAGACGGAAGCCTCACAGGAAGATATTTATACGGCACCGGAAAATAAGAACCATGTGAATGTCAGTTTCCAGTTTACAAACGCATCCGGAACGAAGCCGGTATACCCGGTGAACCTTGTCTTAAAAGAGGTGGATACGGGTGTAAAAGAAAAGATTACGATCCGGTCGTCCGGACAGATCGTGGAACTTGAGCACGGCGACTACCAGGTCATCTCCATGAAGGATGGCGGATCAATGCCGTTAGTGGCTTCCAGCCAGACCATGAGCATTTATCAAAATGCCCGCTATACCATACAGTTCCAGCAGAACCGAGCAAGAAAGATGTTTTCCGACTTTTTAAAGGATAATGTCCTTTTGATCGTTGTATTCCTCGGAGCTGCCGCACTCTATAACGCGACAATCATCAAGAACTTCAATAAACACCCAAGACGCTAAAAATGACCAAAAAGTGTTATCCGCAAAAATTTTCGCGGATGACCTTCCAGTACATACTGAGAGAAAAAACGGAGGGAACGATTATGCAGAAGAAATACCTTTATCTTGCCTCTCTCCTTGCCCTGACCGCGATTGCGGCCACAGGATGCAAAAAGAAAGAGGAAACGCCGGCAATGCCGACGGAACAGACGCTGACCGCAGTGACTGTCAATGATTTACAGGCCGGCAGTTACTATGTGAAGAATGCCGGGGATTTTTACGAACTGCCGCTTGAGGGCATCAGCTTTGACGCAACAAAAGCCGTAACATCCACGGATGATACCGGAAACGGCATGACCCGACCGGAAGAGAACCGGATCGTCGATTATGTGTACAAAGACGGGGCGATCCCGACCATGTATAAAAATGACCAGCTGGTGTTCAAGTCCAACGGAAACGTGCCATCCTTTGTATGGGAACGTTTCATCGACCAGGGGTATTCCCTGGGTGTTTACGGGTTAAGCGCGAACAGCGCCGGAAAGGTGCAGTTCAGCCAGGATAAATCCGGATGCGAAACGAATTCCAGCATCGTACAGGCGTTAATGGCGCAACAGCAGGCCGGCTACGACATCAGTAACGGTTTCGTGATCGATAAGATCAACGGCACATCGATCACAAAGGACAACCTCCGTACCGGCGGCATCGTTGCGGGGCTGACAAAGGATGCGGTCGCAAACTGTGACGCTTATATTGGCACCACCTTGGTCAGCGTCAATGCCACGGCGGATACCCAGATGTTTACTTCTTTTGAACTCTACACCACCGAGGACTACAGCAACTCCCCGGACGGATACGCGATCGTCACGATCCCGGATTACTTAAAGAGTGGATATTACCTGATCAACAATGCCGGACTGGTGAAATATTATGATGTGGAACGCGGCGGATCGACTGGTGATATCGACATGAAAGAACCGTATTATTACACCGGAAAAGATGGAAAGACCCTGACCTATTATGAATACCAGGAAGAGACCGGAAAGACAAACGGTAACACAGAAGTGCAGGCATCCACACTGGAGGCTACAAATGATGTGATCACGCTGAATACGGATTCCTCCCAGAATGCTCTGAACTTTTCGATCTCCTATCAGTACCACACACCGGAAGATGAGACAAAGGCGAAACAGCATGGAAACTTCCCGAAGATCGTCATGATGTCCCCGACAGGCACGGCAACCCAGCTTGCGGTGACCCAGGGAAGCGGGGATGAGTCCGATATGTACTACGCGACCGCAACAATCGACGGCGCGGTAGCAGGTTCCTGGGAACTCCGTTTTTACAATTTTGAGGATATCTACCGCACGATCTCCACGGATGTTTCCAGCGGCAATGCGAAGTCCTACATCCAGAGCGGCAGCCATGGCAGCTTAAATATCTACCTGGAAGCGTCTGATGTCCAGAACGACATTACGGTAACCTGGCAGAATAAAGACCATGCCGCAAAGGTTGAGATCGTGACACCGAGCGGAGAGAGGTATTCCGAAGAGGTGACCCCGAGTAACCTTTTCGTGAACGAGTATGGTAAGCAGGTATTCCGTCTGCCGAGACTGGAAGCTGGTAATTACACCATCAACGTCAACGGCTCCGACCTTGGCCGAGTATGGGTTGACAACACACCGGTCGGCACAGACGCAGCGCCGATAACGGACGCCACACAGCCGGCGGAAGCAGAAGCGGAAACGGAAGCAGCAACGCAGGCAGCCCAGTAACAGGTACGCAACAAGCAGACAGAAAGAAGTCTCCTTTTGGAGGCTTCTTTTTCGTTGGTAAAAAACCGGCTGCCTCACAGAACAAGCAGGACCCGGATACAGAATTTTACCCAAAAAGGACATCCCGCCATACGCATACTGAAGCTGAATCATGATGAAAGAAATAGAGAAAGGAGAGAAAAAAATGTTTGTGAAACGGGAAGGAGTCCCGAAAACCATAGCGGGACTCATTAAACAAAACACCGGCATGAGCACGGAGACCCTGATGAAAGATACGAAAAAATACCGTATCGACGGGTTGAGCCAGGCCAGGGACATGATACAAGCCGCAATACAAGAAAAACGCCACATCTACATCTTTGGGGATTATGACGTGGACGGGATCTGTTGCGGGGCGGTCATGACGGTCGGACTGCGGGCACTTGGATATGAAGACCATGTGACCGTGCGACTGCCAAAACGCTTTTCCGAAGGATACGGCGTATCCGAAAAGGCGATTGATGAATTTGAGGGCAACTCGCTTTTGATCACGGTCGATAACGGGATCTCCGCAATCGAGCCGATCAAAAAAGCAAAGGATAAGGGCATGACAGTCATGGTCGTCGACCATCACCTGCCAGCCACGGATGAAAACGGGGCTCCGGTCTATCCGGATGCTGACCTGATCATCGATCCGAACGCGATCGAAGGTTCTGCTGACTTTAACGGGTACTGCGGGGCCGGCTTAGCGTACCGGATTATGTGTCAGTTAATCAATGACCGGAAAGTCCTGATACGGCTATTATGTCTGGCAGCGGTCGCAACGATTGCAGACAGCGTGCCACTTACCTATGAAAACCGCAGAATCGTGCGGTACGGTCTTCACTACATGACTGACATGGGCTATGCAACTACCGGACTGTTCGCGCTTTTATCCTTATGCGACTGCAACGAATATGTATCGGAAACAGATATCGGATTTAAGATCGCCCCATGCTTAAACGCACCGGGACGCCTGTATGACGACGGCGCCAAGCAGAGCTTTTTACTGATGTCTTTTGAAGGAGATTTAAGAGAAGCGAAGCTCATGGCAGAAAAACAGTTAACAGATAACGAAAAACGTAAGGAACTGTCCGACGAATGGACAAAGAAGATCAACGAACAGATCCAAAAGGAGCATCTGGAGGCAGATAACCCCATGACAATCTATGCGCCTGGGGTTCCGGAAGGGATCATTGGGATCATCGCCGGACGCATCGCGGAAGAGTGGCACACCCCGTGCATTCTGCTCGGAGATGCCGAGCAGGCAGGAATATTAAAGGGTTCCGCAAGAAGCAGCGGGGACGTACACCTCTACAATCTGCTAAAGCACGGGGAAATGTACCTTTTAAGGTTTGGCGGGCACGCTCCGGCAGCCGGTCTGTCCTTAAAAGCAGAAAACCTCAATGCATTCCGTCATGTCATGCAGGACACTCTGATGAACCTGTACCCGGGTTTTACCAGGGAGGAGATGCCGACGGTCTATGACATGGAGCTGGACGGCAGAAAGCGTGACCAGGTCTTGCGCGTCTTTGAAGAAGTGATCCGGTACAGCCCATATGGGCAGGGAAACCCAGCGCCGGTAATACGCCTGAAAAACCTGGCAGTCGTCCCGGTCCGCACGGAAGACGGACTGTCCAATTTCCGGTATTTAAAAAACAATGCCGGGATCTTGATTCATGCGACAGATTACAGCTGTATCTCCTTTAAGGAGCCGGAACGATATGTGGCGATCGGTGCCCCGGGATGTATCGATCTCGTAGGCAGCGTACAGCTTCATTACTACAAGGGCAAGTTCGATTACCGCTTTGAATTCTCCGGTCTGGAGGAAAGCGGCCATAACCAGAAGCCGGGCAAAAGCGGCTTCGCAAAACTGCTGGAACAAAAAGCAAGGGACCGGACTGCAAAGCGCAACGCCACAGCATGAAAATACGGACAAAAGAGGAGAGTACATAACGCATGGGAAGTAATGAAAAGGCACGCTCATACCCAAAGCAGATCTTTGATGCGAAAAAAAGCACGAAGACAGGCAGCCAGGCCATCGTGATCGAAGACAGGCTGTCCCGCGTGGATGACAGTGCAAATGCCACATATCTGGAACTGGTTCATCCGGCTTCCGTTTACCGAGTCAGCATCTTAACCATCAATGATGAGACCAAGAAAAAGGAAGTCGTAAAGGCGAACATCCGCCTGGACGAACTGGCACTCATCGGGATCCGGCTTAAGAGGGCAGAAGAAAAACTATTTGACATGAGATTCGATCTCGCGACCCCGGGACCATCCGGGGGAGAAAGCGGAGGGATCTTTCAGACAGCGGCATTCACGGAGCGGTTTAAGATCGCACCGCCGTCTTTTCCGGACTGGAAAAACAAAGCTCCGGGAGAGCTGCTATTGCAGGCTATCCGGGAAGGTGCGGAAAGTGTGAAACGGACCACGGACGGACTGCAGAACCAGAAAAATTTCCTGGTAAGCAAGCTGGCACAGTACCGCGCAAACCAGGCCATGATCGATGCCATCGACATGGCATTCCGGTTTTACAAGGAAGGAGAATTGAACCAGGCAGAAAGCGCGCCGGTCCAACAGACGGCCCCGGCAGAAATTCCGATCTATGAGCCGAATGAAAAAACATTCCGTTCGGAGACAAAGGAAGTAGTGGATGCAGCCGGTAAGAAAAAGGAACTGGTAAATTCCTATCTGCTACGGATCACCTTTCTGCCGCAAAACAAAAAGACCAATTATAAGGTCTATATCCAGAACCAGTACGTAGATACGTTAAAAAAAGATGGGCTGGAACAGATCATCCACATCGGGTCGAATGACCCGCTTGCAGCAAAAGCGGACCGGAAGGAAGCCGCTTATTATCTAACATCAAATGAAATGGTCGAGTTTTATGAAACCATGAAGAACAACCTGGAATATTATAAAATGGCCATTTACAAGCAGCAGCGCGCCGAAGACGAACGGATCTTTTATGACAATCGTAGACGGGCGCAGGAAAAACAAAAAGGGTGAGAAATAATCGCAAAAGCCGTCCGTCATCGGGCGGCTTTTCTCATGCCTGGAAACAGCAAAGGGAAAAATACCGGAATCTGATGCATGGGTTCGCATTCGGTGTATACATTTTCTGCATGGTACCAGGTGTCCGTCCATAAGACGCTGGAAATGCGGACGCGCTAAAAATATGCCGTTTTTGACCAAAAAGTGTTATCCGCAAAAATCGCGCATGATGACACATTACATACTGATAGCATCACATTGATCTCGGGCTTGTCCAGGCTATTGCGTCACTGATTGGCTGGCTGACCGATCGAAGGAAGGAGGAAAAGCATACGATGAGGGTTTTGTTCAAAGACGGCGACCATGGCGCCGCGCATATTTGTGTTGCGGAGATCGTAACTTTCAGACATCAGGATGTGGAAACGTCGAAAGGCTTCGTCGCCGGCGGGCTGCAATTTCTTTGCCGGGACGGCGAGTGGAAGTATATCCCCGCAGTTTCTGCAAATATTTGCGAGTCGGTCTGCGCGAAGCTGCTGCAGTTCGGATGGTGTGACCTGACCCGGTACGGATGTGCCCGCACCGTGGGCAGCCAGAAGCCCTGACATTCCCGAAACAGCCGCTTCATCACCAGGAAGCAAAAAACGAATAACGAAAGGAAAAATAATAATGGAAAAGACAATAACAATGCACATTATCGCATATGTAATCATGGTATTCAGCATTATAAGCGGTATTCGTGATCTGGCAACCGCCACCTCTAAGAAATTTTTTTATATCGGCGCATTTATCATGCACATGACGCTTGCTGCCGGCACAAAAATTCTTATGTTCATTGACTGCACGCCGGGAATTACGGCATTAAACCTGACGCCGATGAAACTGGTGAACTGGTATTGTCTGCTGATCAGCTTCTGTTCAGCTCTCGCCGTACTCATTGGGATCCTGTTCGAATGCCACGCGGAGAAGCAGGCTGCAGCCGAAAATCGGAGGAGCATCACGAAAAAGGACTGATTTTTATGCATGAGCACGAAGAATTAACGGAGGAAGAACGGGAGTTGGAAATGATCTGTAAAGAGATTGAATGGAATTCCAAGCGGATCATGTCGGATCGGAGCAGAAAGCGGATCAAGAACCTGTATTATAACAAAGGGCTCCCGATCCCGTCCTTAAGGACCCTGGTGGCCATGAGCAGCGCCCTGGGCATGCTTGGCATCGATTTTCTGGTCGCTACCGGAGAAACATGGGCGAAAGCCATCCGGGAAACCGGGGCACAGAATAAGACCGAAGCTTTGCCTTCCGAAATAGCCGATGACAAACAACATAACTGATATACTGCGTCAGCCGTGTTTATGACGCGAAATAACACCCTGGGTAAGCGGACAGATATGCTTACCAGGGTGTTTTTTGTATCCCATGGTATTACATTCACCAGGCATGTCAGCCAGAACGTTCCATCATCCGAATGCGTTGTGATCCATCATGGCGTATATCCTTCCGTTTTTTAAGAAATAGATCTCCATACTGATACCGTAAATACGAAACATAAGAAATGGAGGAAGGAAAAATGAACGAAAAACAGAAAGAACAGTTAAGAGTTGCAACCTATTATGGCGTCTGCAACGGCAAGTACCTGGGCGAGCTCATCGACCAGATCCGTATGGCAGGCATGAACAAAAACAATTTGCGCCAGCTGTGCCATATCATCGCATGCAATGCGAAGGATTCGGTAGAATCGTTATTCCGGGATTTTATCAATGATGACCAGTATCAGCGATTGTTTGCGTGTATCCAGGCGGAATCCGAAACTGATGTTTTCATGGAAGCATTGGAATATGCGTATAGGGTTTACGGCAGTAAATCCGGCCGCCTTCCCGCATTAGATGATGGGAAACAGCAGACCCGCTGGGAGCATATTACGGCGGTGGCGGCAGATGGCTGCCTGAGCTGTCAGGATATGATCGAGCTTGTAGAGATCTTCCCTGACTTTGCGTCGATCTTCCAGGAAGCGCTTGAGGCTTTCGTGGAAAGCATGGATGTGTGGTCTCCGGAGGATCTGGAAAAAGTACAGCGTATCCTCGGACTCCTTACAAAAGGACTCTTACGGACGAAGAACCGGAAGATCCTTGATATGCGTCTGCTTCAGGAAAAGAACGTGACTGATCAGTCCGATGGCGCCCGCAGGTTACGCAAGTATTTTTCCCTGCGTCAGATCCGGTATCTGAACGCAAAATGGGCAGATCGCGCCCGGTTATCCGATGCGATCCTGCAAAAGATCGATGCATCTTTCGTCCGAAACCTGATATGCTCCGGTGATGACGAGGCAGAGCCCTATACGGAGGCCGAGAAGGAACTGTTTCTCCAGTTATGCGATCGTGAGCTAAAGCCAAGAATCAACGGATATTCCAAGATGCGGGATTTTATTCAGACGATTCAGACGGACCGGCATGAACAGCCAAAACTGACGGAAGAAAACTGGATGTTCCTTTATCAGAAAATGGTATGCGAAACCTACAAAAAAGGCTTCATGTCATTCCTTGGGATTTTAAAATTTGATTGTCTTGCGACAGAAAACCGGAATCGATGGCTGGCAGTGACCGAATACGACCGATATGAATTATTGCAGGCTGCGATTTATGATGCATCGTCAAAAGCAGACGAAAAGTCAGGCCGTAAAGCGGCAGTATTAAGGACCGTCTTCAGCCTGATCATCTGGACCATGCAGCAGAACGGCGTGGAAGTAAATGAAGAGACAAAATTAAAGACATGCATCCAGTATGCCGGACCCGATACTCCTGCATTTATCCAGGCCGGGCTCGTACAGTATGAGACAGAAGCATTTGAGGAGTTTTGGCGCTGTGCACAGTCCTTATCAAGACTGGATAACTGGACGCTTCGCGTCTTATTGAAACGTTACCAGGAAACTTCCCGCACGCTGCCAGATGACATCTTTACCGAATACCCAGCTGAGTTCTTCGCCGCAATATGCAATGACAAGAAAGAGCCGTTAACAAAGACGGAGCGGATGGGCTTATTTGAGCTGTATGCTGATTCTGTTTACCAGTATCAGCCATTAGACTTACTAAAGCTTTATGAGTACATGCTGAAGAACAATATTGCATTTGCGGATTACATGAATGCAGAAACGGCAAAAGAGCTGGTTAAGATGTTATTAGATCAGGATGTTTTCCCTGACCAAAAAAATGCAGTCCTTAAAAATCTTCTTTCGAAGCAGGAATTTACGGATTACGTGAACAGCGAGGAAGAAGCAAAGACCGCGGCGAAACAGTTAAAGGAACTTCAGGACCTGCAGCGAAAAACCGGAAAAGCGGTCGCGCAGCTGTTGACAAACCCGAAAACCTTTTTAATGCGTTACGACTATGTTTACCGCGGGGACGGAAAGGATATGATGATCCTGAAACTCTTCAAAAATACCAAGATCCGCATGGCTGGTGATTTCAGCATGCTGGACGAGGTACTTTATCAGTCCATGAGACTCAATGGGTGCAGTATTTTTGAATATGCGGACAGCATGGCAACAATGGCAAAAACGTGTGAAGATCCGTATTTTTTACAAATCCTTGCGAAACGGATCCAACAGATGACGGATGCTGAATGGCAGGCTGCGGATGATGCGGAGACAGAAAGATCATAGCAGAAAATGACAAAGGAGAAAAAATGGAAAAGATCATAGAAAGAACAAAATTTGCCATCGCATGGCAGAAAACAAACGAAGACCAGGAACGTGAAGAGCATCATGGGCAGGATCAACCCGGCTGGAGGCATTATTCTTATCTGCGTCAGGTCCCATCGTGGATGAACGCATGGTTAGCGGAATGCGAACAGACACACGGATTGCAGCGTCTGTCCAATGTCATCCGCATCCTGAGTGCTCACAAGGTATATCTGAGAACGCTTCATATCGGCTCCGGGTTCGGCGCTGACTACCAAAAGAGTGTCTTAGGGCTGCTGGATCTGTTCTGTGGTACGCCGCGCAGTCTCAAACTGCTTGCGTTGTTCCCCGATAAGAATTGCATCACCGAGGAATTATCGGAATTCTGTCAGCTTTATGAAGGCGATAAGGAACACCTTGCGGCTTGGTTTTCAAAAGATATGGATCCATTCTGGGAAGAGTTGTCCGGATACGCGGAAATGGACATGAAAGGTGCGGTAAAGAACGTTTTCTTTTTAATGTGCTACCTCACACCGGATGAAATCCTCAAAGTCATGCGGCAGGAATACTGGCGTAAAGAAATCGTGATAACTCGATTAGATGAAAGCATTCTGTTTTCCATTTATCCGGAGAAGACGAAGGATGAGATCGCGGAATTCTATCGGGCATTGCTTTTCACGCCCGCAATCCGCACAACCCATTACAGAAGCGCACAGCACTCCATGGCGATGGCAATTACCGAGCGCCCAAGTACTGCGCAGTATTTTAACTGGATTCTCTGCAATAAGAGACTCAGGGAAAAGATGAGCGCGTATTCATTAGTCGATATGGCAGCCACACAGGACGCCCCGGAAGCAGCAATTGGTTACCTGGAACGGTGGAACGTGACAGATGAAACGCAGACTGCCCGATTGCTGCATCTTTTTGCATATGGCGGCGGCGAGCCTCATTTCCTGCGGTGCTTTGACCGGTTCGTACAGGGACATACGCAGGAAGAATTGGACCGCCTGTTAGCTCGGCCGCTGGTATCCATATTACTGGATCTCTGTGGACGTAAAGCGTTTTCCGGAGCATGGGAAGCTCATGTTCCATCCGTTTCTCTTGATGATGGAGAATTCGCGGGTACTGATTTTATCACCGATGCGATCGTAAAGAACCAGAAAGCGGTTCTCCGCTATTTAACGGAAAATCAGTTAACCGAGGAAACAGTGGTGTATCTTCAGAGCAATCAGGAACCAGTCCGGACATTTACGTACTTAAATGCGTGGAGCGCAAAAGACATCAACGCCATGGCAAAGAACGACGTCCTGCATGTCATTGCCAGATACGCGGATGATATCCTGGAATCCGGCGAAAAATACGGAAAGCTCCCGCCATACACATGCCAGGAATTAAACACCATCCATAAGATCTGCGTGAACACAAAAGAGTGCCGCAATGAACTGGAAATGTTCTTCGCACTCCTTGGCAAGATGCGGTCGGAAACGGCCTGCCGCCGGATGTCACAGTTCGTAAAGTATTACACCCGCGACCTGTCAGGTGCCGAAGCTAAGAATGCAACGGCAGTATTGATGTGTTACGACCTGCCAACGGCAGGGAACGCGCTGTTTCGGATACCGGTACCCATGGAACTTACCGCAAGAGCGATCTGTGCGCCAGCGGAGGCAAAAAAAGCTTTTGCAGAAGCGGAAACAGAAACAGAGTGCATCTTCGCCGTCGAAAATCCGGAGCTTTGTAAAAACGGACTGAGGGACGGCATGCGGCAGTTTCTGTTAAAAGACGAAACCGTCCAGTCTGTGAAAGCATCATTGGAACTCCCAGATGAGTTTTATGATGAACACAACGAACATGTGGAGCGGTTTTTCTTAGACGGAAGCGGGCAGTACGCAAAAGAATACCTGACACGATCAATCATCGCGTCACCGTTTAAGGTAGTCTTAAAAGCAGCCATGTCCGGAAAGCTCCCAGAGCTTCGATATACAGATCTGGAGAAGGAGTGTTGCATGCGGATCCCGGGATCCATGCTCCATGCATGGACAACGGACCAAAGCAGCCAGATCTCCAATTTCACCGTGTACGAGGACACTTCCTTCAACGGCATCATGAAAATGGGTGCCGTCCCGACAAGGACCTGCATGAATTACATCGACGGGATGTACCGGGAATGCCTGTTAGCTTATTTTGACGGCAACAAAAAGATCGTGTACGTCAAGAAAAATGGCACTATCATCGGGCGTGCTGTAATCCGTTAACCAAAACTGCAAACAGGGTTGTGGATCAGGACAGCGTGCTGAAATTTACGGACGTGACCGAAGAGCATGAGAAACAGGAAACAACGGAAGAGCCGGTGATTGAAACTCCGGTACTGTTCCTGGAGCGCTGCTATTCCGGCGTGCAGGGAAATGGCAGAGTTGAACTGGAAGCAACATTAATCCGGTTCGTCTCGGAAAAGGCAAAAGAAATGGGTTGCGAGCTGATTATCGCAAGTGACTACATAAAAGGAAGCCTGTCCGAAGCTGATGCTTCAGATTTTGAACCTGACCGCCGGTTCATATTCATTACAAAATCAAAGGCCGGCGACCAGTATCTGGATTCCTTCGGTGGAGTCTACAGTAACAAAAAATATGACAGTCATCGTGAGAACGTGTTTGTGAAAGCGACATGCTATTGCAAGCAGCGGGAGTGAAACCTCTGCAAGCGAATGATCACAGTTGACAACAGATCTAAACACAGCAAAGCAAACCATAAAGAGCACCGCCGTTTGGCGATGCTCTTTTTTTTGCCCAGAGACGAACGGATGGGGCGATACATACTGATGATGAAAAGAAAACCCAAAAAGGAGGTAAGGATATGCTACAGTTCCCGTACCGGAATCTGCTAAAACCATACGAATATAACCAGACAGCATTCTTGTGTGACTTAACAAAGCGGATCGACGCACATGAGCAGTTATCCAGACAATCAGAGTGGACAGAGCGCTTCCATCTTCCGGTTGCTGACCAGACAGCCGGAGAAACGCTCCGGAAGATCCTAAGAAATTCTGTAAACCGGCAAAAGGAGAACTTCAACAAAGAATGGGAGGGGGCTTATGGCGCCGGATACCCTTTCATCAGAGCGGAAAATGGGGACAGGGAGGCGAAAGCCATAGCGGAAGAGATCTCCGTGACGGACAGTTCCAAAGACGGCTGGTACCACATTCCAGATCGCATGTGCGCCGGGGAAGCGGACAGGGAGGCTATCCGGATGTTCGAAAAGGAGTGCCAACAGACAGGCAGACGGATTCCCTATGCAGTCGGGAAACAGCTGGAAGACATTTTTATAAACGCAAAAGCAGACCACAAACAGATCTGGGCGCACCGGACCGGATTATCCATTGATGGCGGTGACTTAGCCTCTATCGCCAATCATGGGCTTGCGGTATCGGCACAGGGACACGGTTTGGATGAGCTTCCGGAACTTGGATATACCGCCACGAAGTTTACCATGACAACAAATGGATTCATCCACCTGTTATACGCGTCCGCTCTGGAGGAATATAAGCATATGCGAGGTACCGTAATATGCCTCACGGATGAAAATCCGAATATTTCCAGGGGATACTTAGATCCCGGGCAGGTCGTTGGGTATGTTGCAAGGGACGAAAAGGGGCATGTATGCAAATTTTTGGATCCGTCCGAAATGGCCCAGTGCCACAATACAAAAACCATTTTGAAAGACGGCATCCAGGTGGAGGTAGATCGGAAATCCAATGTTGACCTCAGGGAACAAGACTATTTCCCATGCCGGATCGAAGGGCTGGGTGAAGTCTGGCTGGTGAATGATTCTCATGACGGCAATCTCAAAAACTGTTCCATTGCCTGCGAGAACCGGATCTACGGAAACTTAAGCCTGTTTGCACTCGAAAAACGACTCACCGTTTCCCAGATGCAGATCGTGCAGGCGGAAATCAGACGGTTTGAGAATACCGTAAAGGCATCCGCAGCATATGGTCCGGGCCACGGAGAGGAACAGGATCTGTCATGGCCTGATGCCGAAGCTGCCAGACAGGTCTGCTTATCCGGGCACGCAAAAGATCAGTCCATGTCCCTGATCGATGAATTAAATGCCATGGATCTGGACATGGAAGGAAACAAAAATCCGGAATTTCAAAGGGATGCCGGTGACGGACTGGACCGCTGACGGACTGCGAAAACAAATTGCATTTCTCATCATGCGGCAGACGCCCGCATCTCTGTGAGCGCATGCGCGCACCAGCAAAATATGATTTTCCCATACAGGACTGCAAAAAAACAGTCCTGTTTTTTTACTATTGCCATGAAGGAGGTGTTTCCCGGGAACACCATTCGGAAAGAAGCAAAAAGGAAAATCGACGGCCCAGGAAGTGGCTTTGTCCGCATACTGATACTGTCTAAAAGAAAAAAAGGAATTGTGAAAGGAGAAACAGAAATGGAGAAACAGAAAAAACCGCTTGTGATCATCATGGGCCGATCCGGCGCAGGAAAAACCAGCGTGGCGAATGCCATGCGTGACGCATACGGCTGGACACAGATCGAATCTTATACTACAAGACCGCGCAGGTCCGAGGATGAGACCGGACATCATTTTATCACAGATGCAGAATTTGACCAGATCCCGGAATGTGACCGCTTTGCCTACATGGAATACTGCGGATACCGCTACTGCGCGAAACGGGAACAGCTTGACCAGGCAGATCTTTACGTAGTGACGCCGGATGGTTATGAGATGATCCGGAAAGCCTATCAGGACCGTCCGTTTTTTACTGTTGCACTGACTGCTTCCAAAGCAGTGTTACAGGAACGTATGAAAAAGCGTGGCGGAAGCACGGATGATAAGATTCAGGAGCGAATCCGCCGGGACGATGCGATCTTTCAGGACCTGCATCCGGATGTAGTGATTTGCACAGACCGAAGGTCCGCGGAGGAAACCGGGCGCACGATCTTTGCACTTGCTGAGGTCTTCATGACAGACCACACACAGCCGTAGCAGATACATAAGAAAACAGAAAGAGAAAGGAGTGCAGCCACATGAGCGGCTGCAGAAGGATGACATGGAAGAAATAATGAGAAAGATGCAGAACATGGGAAAAGCACAGTTTATGGAAGAAACCAGAAAGATCCGAAGCGCCTGGGTGGAGGAAGCGGTAAAACGCTGCAGCCCCTATGCGCCGGACGGAATCCGTGAGGAACTTTTACAGGCTGCAGCCATCTTTTGTTATGTATGCGCACTGGAGCCAAAAAAAGAAGCGGAAACTGTCTGTGAACTACTCATGAATGCCTACACGATGCCGGAAGAAAGCCGGATCCCTGCAGCGGTCAAGTTCTTAAATGAGCGGTACCGCGATAAGATCACCGGGTCCGTCGCCTTTTACCTGCCATATTTATTCGAACCGGCTGGAACGCGCAATTTTGCCATGAGACAGTTAACAAACCACGTTCTGGAATACTGCAGGAGACAGATGAAACGGGTTCTCACATTGCCGGAGCTTGCGGAATATGAATCGCGCTGCGAGCACCTGAAGCAGGTCCGCGAACAGCTCAAACAGGCGGATGCAACAGCGGGGCAGATGGAAAAATACTGGAAAGAAGCGCATATCTTTTACAAGACAATCCGTTTCCAGAAGGATATGACCGCCAGTATCACGCAGTTTTTGGCGGACCCTGCCCCAGAAAAGAACCCGGATTATAAGAAGACGCTTTTGACGCACACGTTCCCAAACGGTGCTATCTTAACCTTTTCGCTTCAATGCGTGAAGCGCACAGCCAGTACAGAAGTGAAGCCAGCTCTGGTAGCTTCCGTAAGCGCCGGAACAGATTCGGTATGGAAAGCAATCTATGACATACGTAAACACGGTGCCATGGACATCGATGCCGGAGACTGCACCTACTGTCTGCAGCTGGAATATTACAAACCATCTGATTTTGTATACGAAAGCAGCGGAAAAAGACGGGCTTTGAAGCATCTGGAATACCCAAAGAACCTGATCGGCGAGATCCTGGACACCGAAAACCCAAAGGAACCTACCGAGTTTATGAAAAAGGAACTGGATGCGGCACTCGCAAAACTCGACCAAAGAAACCAGGATTTTATCCTGTCGTACTTCCGTGACGGAAAGACTTACCGTGAGATCGGTGAAACACGGGGTCTGTCCCCATCCAGGGTAAGGGAAGTCATGAACCGCGGGATCCGGAAGTTGCGTATCATCCGGTTATGCCGTATCTTACAAGGCGAAATCATAACAGAGCAGGTGAAACCGGTAGAAGTTAAGGCGGAACCTGATGAAATTCCAATCGAAAGCTGTAACTTCAGTACCCGACTTTATAACTGTTTAAGACGGGCTGGAATTTCAACCATCAGCGAGTTAAGAGCAAAAAACTGGGCGGAGTTGTGTCTGATTCGGAATTTCGGTACAACCTGTCAGATGGAACTGGAACAGTTCTGTGAAAGAAACCAGATCACCTTAAAGAGCGACAACTAACAAAACCAAACGGCTTCCCAAACGGGAGGCCGTTTTTCGCGTCGCCGAAGGCGTTTCCGACATCCATACTGAGCATGTATGAACAAATCAAAAGAAAAGGAGAGAGAAAAAATGAGAGCGACACCTTATACCAACAACGAACTGTTTAACCGGATCTGTGATATGGTCACGTTGCCGGAAGGAATCCTGGACTACGCTAAGCCGGCGCCGGGACGGATCCCCATCACCGGGTATAACTGGGACGTATGGAGTTCCCTGCGCTTTGGAGCAAACGAGGGGATTTATCTGGATATCGGCGCTATATTTCAGCCTGGAAATCGTATCATCCGCCTGGGCACTTTTAAGACGCTGCAGACGGACCTGGATGCCATGCGAAAGATGGGAAGGCTTCTGGCTGACATCGTATACATGGTCCGTGATTTTGTCAACAACAACCTGGATGATTTCGACTGGACCGGTTATGAGGTGCGCGGTATCCGGAACGAAAAGACGGATCCGCATAGCGTAACGTACGAAACCCGCGAGAAAGCGCTTGATACAGTAAGAAAGACCGTCGATCATTATGACGCGGTGCAGTTATATGACCGTCCGGCCCACCGGTATGAATATTACAGCAAAGATTCCGATGGAAAACTGCAAAAGTTTGAGGATCTCGGTACCTGTCTTGCCGCAGCCAGTTCCTTCGATCCGTTTGACGGACATGAGGTACCGGCTGCATTAAAGGAGATGGTGGAAGAGATCTTAAAAACCTGGGCAATCCACGGCCTTTGTGATGGTATGTACATCGCCAATGTGATCGCGAATGAATCCGGGACCGGAGACGGAATGTCCCATTTCGAGGCGGATGCCGGCACCAAAGTCCCGGAACCGGAACGGATTGCTGCCAGACTGCAGTTCGCATACAGTTCCACGATTCCGAAAACAGACCTTCCGGAACTGGTTCGAATCCTATCACACCATACGAACGAGAAATAATAGGATGCAAAACCAGATCATCGCAACAAGCGATTAGAGGAAAATAAAATACGGAACAGAAAAGGAGAATATGAATCATGACAATGATAACAGTAGACGATTACCTTGACGCTTTCAAAGAAATGTGCAATTATGACGAGTTTGATGCTAAACACTTTGGCAGCGAAAGCTTAGAAGCCATTATTCGAGATGATCTCAAAAGCCGCCTTGACGACGGCCTTATGTTCACAAAGGAAGCACTGTCAAAAGTTGTAGAAGATGCATTGTATTCCATCCAATATGGTGATACAGATGATGCTAATGATCTGGCAGCTATCAATGAAGATTTTCACCACAGGTTCCCAGACGGGAGATAAGTAAGAAAGAGAGGAATACTTCGATGATCTTTGTAACAGGGGACACCCATGGGGAGCCCAAGCGGCTGAATACGGAAAACTTCCCAGAACAGAAAGAATTATGTCGCGAGGATTACGTGATCATCTGCGGCGACTTCGGATTGGTATTCGCAGAAGATACGGAAAGCAAAACAGAAACCTGGTGGCTTGATTGGCTGGAGGATAAGAACTTTACCACGTTATTCGTGGATGGAAACCACGAGAACTTCGACCGGCTAAATGCCATGCCGGAAGAAGAATGGCAGGGCGGACGCGTCCATAAGTTACGCGAACATGTCATCCACCTGATGCGGGGCGAGATGTACCGGATCGACGGTGTGGATGTTTTTGCATTTGGCGGCGCCAGATCCCACGACATCAACGGACTGGCCAGCGCCGAAGAATTAAGACGCAACTATACGGCCGGCATCCTGCAGCCGGATGACCCTCTGATTTATGAAAAGCGGAAAATGCTGCGAACGACCAGATGCAGTACGAGAATCGAAGGCGTCGACTGGTGGAGAACCGAGATGCCATCTGAGGCCGAGATGCTGCATGGATATGAGACCTTGAAAGCCAATCACTGGAAAGCGGATTTTATCATTTCGCATGACGGGCCGGCGTCCAGCCTGGCTATCTTAGGCGGCGGAGCGTTAGCGCCGGATCCGCTAACCAAATACTTTGAGAAGATCAAACAGAGAACGGATTATCACAGATGGTTTTTTGGTCATCATCACATAGACCATCAGATCACCGCACAGGATGCCGTAATCTACCATCAGATCACGAGAATTTTCTAACAGACAGGGGGCTGTCGCCTAGCAAAAACATTGCTAATGCGACAGCCTCGTTGTACTTGGTCCATGAAATGGGTTGCAAGTTTTGCTAGAAATATGCCCTGTACAAAATGTCCGCTTAGATATCCGTCTCAAGCAGCACCGTCTAATTGCGCAACACGGCAGGCGGTTTGCCCCTCTGCGGAGGGACTGTGACCCTCCGATTACATAGAAATCCGAAAGGAAATCTCATGAAAGGAGGACTTAGCCATGAATATAGAAGAGGTAATCGCATTGTTGAGCTTATCTTCACATGCTTTGGACTCGGCTAGAAGATTGTCGCGATAATAATAAAACTCAAAAATAACCGTCCCATACCCTCGCAAAGTGTGAGCGGCTATTTTTTGTAGCTAAACATATAAACACGGGTAAACCGTCTACCGATGGTTATAGTATAGCATCGTGTAAGAAAACGTTCAAGAGAATGTTGGATTGTATTAGAGAACTACGATATGTCTCTCAAAAAATGATCTCAGTCCCACAGGTCCCGAAAATATCTGGCAAAGAGCTTTATTCCCTCTTTCATGCACCGATCCCGGTATACCGTCAATTCATTCTCCGCTACCAACCACTGATCCGATATTTCCTTATATTCAGGCACATCGGACATGGTGTACATGCGGCAGGAGCCTTTCTTTTTTCCTGCTCTTTCGTATGTTCGCTCATCTTTTTTACAGATATAAGAGCTGTGATCTGTCTCTTTGTTTACAGTTACGGTTCTATCTATATTTAACGGCTCGACAGATAAGCCCGAAGGCTACCATATCGATTAACGCGTGCCCTCGACGCGGCTGATTTTACAGCTTGTTTCCAGTTTTTCCTGTCTTGACTCAGGGTTCTCCGATTTTCACAGTCTCGGATCAACTGTCTGATACTTTTTACATTTGCTGTTCACAAATGGTTACTAGGCAAAATCTGTAATCCTTACTACCTCCGCAAAAGGCATCATCGGTATTGCTCCGGATTACCCTGGCGTATCGCTCCAGGTATAGCAATGGTAAAAGTTACCAACGTCCGCAAAATCCGCAGACCGCTCAGGGCTTAATGGTCTCTTTAGTCTCGCCCTGTCGAGATAACTACATCTTAGCCCGTATATCCAGATATGTCAACAGATAATACGGATTTTATAAAGATATCGGTTTACCCGTTCATAGTTCGCTCTACGCTCACTATACCCGTGTAAACCGATATTTTGCACACGTATTTTTTCATCTGATTCTTTGCAATAACGCTTTTTACATGATGTTTAAAATTCCGAACGCAGGAGAAAAGGAAGAGCCCGTCACTTATGATAGGCTCTTACTTCTTGCACTAAATTAACTTATATATAATACATACATTACATGATTTTTCTATTGCAATACAATATTGCTTAACACATCCTCAATATATTTATCATATCCTTTTTCTATATTAACTACGAACAATTTATCCTCTATTACCATTGCATAACAATCAAACCAATCATATTTTGATCCCGGACAATAATATGTCAGAACCCCTCCTATATCCTCTTCCGAAAATATACCCGGATTGCTATCTACTATGGAAGCCAATTGTTCATCTCCATTGTTTGACTTATATGTCGCCAACTTTACTTTGAATGTTTCCCCATTTGTTTCGCATTCATATGTTATTGCAGTGTAGCTTTCTGCCACAGAAACCTTTTTATCTACCGCACTAAATGCGGCTGCATTTGAATAGGTTGCAATAATACTACTATTAGAATCCATCATAAATACAGAGACATTGCTCCGTGTTAAAAAATCTTCTATAGAATCATATTCTGTGTTTGCCTCGGATTCAGCAATATTATCATTATTATTAATTGGAGCCGCTTCAGCTGTTTTTCCCTTACAACCAGATAGACCTAAACACATTATTGCTATTAGTATTATGATATTTTTTCTCATATCAAATCCTCCACTGTATCTATAGACCCTGATGACTGCTTCTTACAAAAATGCCATTTCGACAATCCAAACACCAAATATTTTCTGTATATAATGGGAAATTATCATATCCACCATTCATAGTACATAATTTTTCGCTGTCGTGAGGTGAATCTAAGCACCCAAACATATGGGACATTTCATGCTGAATTACACGTATGGTATGTGAAATATCATCTTTATCAGCACCACAATATGTATATTGCTTATTAGTTGTCAATCCATAATTATAGTGATGTTCTTTTCCATTATAACAGCAAAAACGTGGGGTTCCTGACAGGCCCACTACTAAATAGCTACTGTTAGCAGGATATTTTTCTTTAAGAAGATTGGTTAGTTTTATAGAATTTTTATGGTGATATTCTGTATCTGTAGTATCTTTACATTTACTATTTTCCACACAGGTACAATCAGATGTTGTTCCTTGTTTGCACTTATCTATTGGCAACCCAGATGACTCATATTCATCAACATTAAATAATAGATTCCATGTTTTTTCGAATGGTATTCCTACCAGTTCAAATATCTCATCAACCGTTATTTCATCGTTAAATTCAGCTCTAAATGTTGAATCCGTGTAAACATTTATGCCTAATGTAATAGCTTCATTTGCAATGAGACGTCCCGTTGTTTCATCCATATGGAATAACTCTCCACCAATGTTGATCCATCCCGTTGCCATAGAGCCTTGAGGATTATCCCCGGTTTGTTCTAAATATAAATAATAACTATAACCATCAATATTCAACCATCCCATTGCCATAGCACCTGCAGTATGCTCAAACCGTGCAGTCGAATAAAAATAATACCAATAGTTATTTATTTCATACCATCCAGTAACCATTGCACCGATCGGAAAAGTAGAATTACCTGTTGTTTCTAAATAAAACCACTCTCCATTTATATTTTGCCAGCCTCGTAACATATATCCATCTTTGTTAAAATAATACCATTTATTATTTATATATTCCCACTTATTGATAGCATAACTTCCATCAGGATATTCCCACCACCAACCAGTACTATCTTGTTTCCAAGATCCCTTTGCATTTTGAGCTCTTTGTCGCGTATCTGGATAAGAATCTGTTATAATTTTTTCAACAGCATATATTTCTCCTGGCGGATAAACTTCTTCTGCACAAACTATAAAACTATTTATAAGCAGTATGAATAACGTTATTATTGGAAAAAACTTACCTTTTTCATATGATTCCTCTCGTATTATATATTATATAGTTGATTTTTTATAGGCTACGTCATGCTGTTATTTAATTTGTAAATTTTTACACTTTTTGAGACCATTTATTTTTTACTTTTCCATTTTAATCACCCCTATACTCAATTATATAC
>OIXA01000188.1_pt1 | contig 89132 bp, 80 predicted proteins | sample 1587721 | NCBI WGS metagenome assembly OIXA01 (sample SAMEA3888900, study PRJEB22519) | human gut metagenome | biome: human gut; feature: human-associated habitat; material: faeces | place: Denmark | collected 2013 | reverse complement strand
GGTGGTATGTCCGCCACAAGGGCGTCATTTCCACCTTGCTGGGGTTATATGGCTCATCAATGTCGGCGAAGCCGCCACTGAAGAGCCTGCAGCCACAGTGGTTGGCCGACGAGATACGGCAGCAGCTGCTGAAGGCGGCGGGGTTGTATGAGGATGCGGATGTTATAACTGAGTAATTATTCAGCAGTTGTCGCTATATATATACTGTTTTTGTTATCTTTGAGCATCTATCAAAAGCAAGCATTATGGAACCAATTGTTGTAAGCAGAAAACCCTGCAAATGCCCGAAATGTGGCGGAAAGGTTGTCAAAATTGTTTATGGAGAACCATGTCCTGAACTCTTTGAACAGGCCGAGCGTAAGGAAGTAGTTCTCGGAGGCTGCTGCATCAATCTAGATGGTAATGGAAGGATTCAAAGCTGACAGGGGCATTGGCTGAAGCTATGTACGGATGTAAATACAGGCTTCTGAAAGAGAAATACGGAAGCAACTGGTACAATTTCATAGTATATCCGGATGCTATAAAGGAAGGTATTATGCGAATAAAGGACTACCAATATGAAAACCGCAACTTCTTCCCGAAAAACAGTGCTCTGACAAATGTTGAAAGGCATATATGGACAAGCTACGACAGCAGTTTTGAAAACAGACAATTCAGCCCGGAAGACTATCGCAGACATATCCGTTCATCCCATACAGGTTGGGAATACCGCTATGGAATCTATCTTGACGATGGTTGGGTATATGTATACCGCAGTGCCGTCCTGCTTGCGAGATTCCGATATGTTCAGGAGGGCCGTTTCTACACCATCAAGGATGTTCAGAAAAGCGACCAATCGCAAGAAGTCCCTGATATCGCAATCGGGGAAGCACTCAAAGGTGAACCGGATTACAGATAGAAAGGAGAATGGGCAATGCCTGTCCCGAACTGGGGCATTATCTCCCAACAGCTTGCGATAAAGTTCGAAGACAGCTACAATTTGCTGTAGATTTGTTATATTTACACAAAATAAATCGAAATTTACTTATAACGATATGAAACGCATCTTGACTTTATTTGCAGCTATAATGTTGTCAGTATTTCAGGCAAACGCACAGACCGGCACTTGGTCCGGCAAACTTGATGTACAAGGCACAAAACTCTCTCTTGTCTTTCATCTGGATGGAGATAATCCTACCATGGATTCCCCAGATCAGGGAGCGAAAGGGATTCCTGTTCAGATCGAAAGGAAGAGTTATGGAGGACTTACGATCAAGATACCATCGTTGGGAGCCAGCTACGAGGGCATATATATGGTGCAGCAGGTAGTAGGAACCTTCAAGCAATCTGGCATGTCGTTGCCTTTGACTCTTATGCCAGGCGAAGATAAACCGAAGCGTCCCCAGACACCTCTGGGCCCGTTTCCATATACCACTGAGGAAGTCACTTTCATGAATGGAGATGTCGCCCTCAATGGTACTCTCGTGCTCCCTGAAGGATATAGCCGCACTACTCCAGTTCTCATTATGGTAACAGGCAGCGGACAGCAGAACCGTGATGAAGAAATCTTTGAGCATAAGCCATTCGCTGTGATTGCCGATGCTCTTGCAAGAGCTGGAATCGCAACCTTGAGATATGACGATAGAGGTTTCAGCGGATATAAAGGGAATATCAACGACTGCACTACTGAAGATTTCAAGAACGATGCACTTTCCGGTATTGAACTTCTCAGAACACGCTTTGATAAGGTCGGTGTGATAGGACACAGCGAAGGCGGCACAATAGCATTGATGCTTGCAGCTGAACAGAAAGTTGATTTCGTAGTCTCCCTTGCTGGAATGGTTATATCAGGTGCAGAAACTCTCGTATGGCAGAACAAAGTCGCACTACAAAAATCAGGATTGACAAATGAGCAGATTGATTCATACTGTAAAATGCTTGAAAAGGCATTTGATGTAAGGGCGCACGGAGGCAGAATGCCTGATCCTGATGACTATGATGTTCCCGAAGTGCTGATGCAGAATTATTGGGCTGTAGTAGCACAGATTCAGATGCCATATATGATACATTTCCTCAGATTGGATATGCGTCCTTTGCTTAGTAATGTAACCTGCCCTGTTCTTGCTCTCAATGGAACAAAAGATGTTCAGGTGGAGCATGAAAGCAACCTGTCGGCTCTCCGTAATACTCTGCCGTCAAACTCAAAGAACCTGATTGAAAGCGTTGATGGAGTCAATCACCTTTTCCAGCACTGCAAGACAGGAGCAGTGACTGAATATCGAGATATAGAAGAGACCATATCACCGGCAGTGCTTGAAACAATTATCAATTGGATTTCACGCAGCATTTAATCTTAAACCGACAAATCGGAATTTGTACTACCTATTGTCAAACAGTATGGAGGATTTTATACTCAGAGAAATAGACCGGCTGGGCGAGATGCTACTGATTATCGCTCGGAAACTTGGCCTGCAGGAGGACGTTATGCCGGATTATTCCCTGTTAGATGTCAAGGATGAATTCGATAAAGCGGTCTGCCCAATTAATCTGGATGCTTTACTTGAACAGGAGAATCCAGTCTGGTATCTTGTGGAAACTGAGAAGATTTCAGACTACGGTCTAGAGACATTTATTGAGATTCTATTTCATTCCGACCTCGACGAAGACAGGAAGGCGGCAATCCTACACGATGCTCTTGCATATCTGGACGGTAAGGGATTTTTCTCTTTCAAGCTTCATGCTCTGAGCAACAGTTGAATTCGAATTTATCTAACAGCCTTGACATATTTCAGCTGACGCCCCCATAGAAAGCGGTCAAGCTCGTCTTCCTCCGCTGTCGCTCCGTAAGACCAGCTTGGTTCCAGCCCCTCCGCCACTATCGCGGCTCCGGGACTTCCACTCTATAGACTCCGCGCAGAAAGACTCCATGCCTTCCCTTCAGGAAGTTGCGCAGACTATAGTGTATGCGCTCCGATGATACACCCGGGAAGACAGTTGCCATTGCCGAATGATAGGCACTGTCCACAGACTTTCCTCTTCGGGCAGAGCGGTATCATCCTCTGATGCTGTCTTATGAGTGGCTTAGCCGCCGTTGCTCCCACACGCCCAGCCAATTCCGTCCTCGGTGGCTCCGCCACCTCGTCCGCACCGACTTTCCCCAGCAGCTGCGCTGCGGCAGATGCAAAAGGACTATCTTATATCAAAGTTGTATGGTTATTGCTTGAAAGGTACAATAGGCATATTATAATTGCTGCAATTAATGGTTGACCAAATTTATCAAATTGAGGGACAAATATGAAACGCATATATATTGCAATAATGGCTTTGACAGGCATCATTCTATCTGGATGCAATAAAGAAAACCCGGCAGATAAGGTTGAAACAATACTGATGTACGTGTCCTCTGAAACCGGCAATTCCCAGCCTTGGGGAAGTGAGACCTCCTTTGAGTGTATGCTCGTCAAGGAAGAAGGTGAATCCGAATTCCATCCACTACCCTATGGGGACATCGAAGGATTTGAATATCAGCAAGGCCACGAATATGAGTTGAAAGTACAGAAAACGACACTTGCAAATCCACCAGCAGACGCATCCAACATTGCCTATAAACTTCTGGAAATTATAAGCGACATTCCAAAAGCTGATCCAAGACCTCAGGAGTTACCCGAAGAAGCCAAGTTCAAACTCCAGATGGCACAACTTTTACCATTTATGAATCTGGACACTCAGCTTCCAGCTCCATTTGATTACCTGTTGTTCCGGATAACCGACAATAATGACGATTATTCATTTCCTTCACAACCTGAATATCTGAAATACTACGATTTGATAGAAATGTCATCCCCGGGGCTTCCGGACACGTTCACGGTTTATAAAGACGAAGGCACAAGTTCCAGTTTCACATCACAATGGGGCTCGTATTTCTGGGAAATAACAGATTTTCCTCTATTTCTCAAAGGTTATAAGGACGGGGAGTTCATATACGAATATTCCATTACCCAGGTGATGCGCCAGCGCGATTTCATCGGAATTGACTGGAAGAATGGGGACATAACCATTTCAAATCCCACCACCAATTGCATCTTCAACATCCTTGACAAGCGTTATGAATTTCTCCTGACTGATACTCAAATAGTCAATGATACTCCATATATCAAGATTATGCTGCGCAACTCGGCATCACTTTCAGATGCAGATTATCTCAAAGGGCAGGAAAGCGGATTGAAATGGCTGTTGAATAAGTATTTGGGTAATAAAACTTCATCCTCTGCATCTTCATTCAAAACGCTCCCGGAAGGTGCTGAAATTGTTGAAACTTATGAGAATAATACGACTCGAGCAGCACTTGTCCATAAGCCAGAGGACGAGATGAACGAAGAACGTTTCTATGTCATTGCAGAAGCAAAATAATTATCGAGGTTAATCTCGTCTTCCCTTCTAGAATTTGCGCAGACTCTCGTGTCTGCGCTCCGAAGAAACGCCCGGAAAGACAGTGACCATTGCCGCTAGCGCGTCAACGTCCACAGACTTTCCCAATGGGCAGATAGGAACCGGAAGATTGTCATTCCGCTGCCACGTCTGCTCGCTGAAACAGTCCACCGGACTGTTTCTGAATCGGGAAATAGAGGATTGGGAGATGTTTCACCGTGGATGTGCGCAAGGACACACGCGATGAAACACTACCGAACATCAAGGGCTTCAACTATTCGGAGGAGACCATCTGAAACATCTTTCCGGTCAGAGGTCGTGAGTCTTCTGGCCGGAATTCTTATTCGTTTACCAGCAATTTATAGCCTTCGCCTCTAACGTTCACGATACGGATGCGTGGGTCGGGTTCGAGACGGCGGCGGAGTTTGGAGATGAATACCTGAAGGCTGCGGGAGTTGAAGAAGTCGTCGTCGCCCCAGATTTCCAGAAGGAGAGGTCTTGTGTAGAGGGTCTCTCCTTTGCTTGCACAAAGAAGTTCGAGGATCTTTGCTTCGCGTGGCGAGAGTTCTTCAGATGTGCCGGCATGATCGAGACGGAGTGTGTCCGGATGGAATGTGAATTCACCAATCCTGTATGTCTGAGGAGCAGGAGCGGTCTGAACCTGCCTTCTTCCTGCCAATGAGCGCAGCCTGACAATCAGTTCCATCATCCCGAACGGTTTCTTGAGATAATCGTTTGCTCCGAGTTCAAAGCCTTCCACAACGTCATCTATGGCAGATCTTGCTGTCAGGAACAGTACCGGAGTCTGCTGATCGGTCTGTCTGATCTGCCTTACCATAGTGAATCCGTCCATCTTGGGCATCATCACATCTGCAACCAGGACATCAGGCTTTTCCGCATAGAACATACGCAGTCCTTCCTCACCATCCATTGCGGTGCGGACATTGAAGCCCTGGCTGGTCAGGGTATTGCGGATGATCAGGACGAGGTCGGGCTCGTCTTCTACAAGGAGTATGTTGATGTTTTCGCTCATAATGTCAATGTGAATGAAGTGCCTTTGCCCGGCTCGCTTTCCACGCTGATGTTCCAGCCGTGCTTTTCTACGATGCTATGGACATAATACAGTCCGAGGCCGTAACCCTTCACATCGTGAAGATTGCCGGTGTGGGCCCGGTAGAACTTCTCGAATATATGCTTCAGGTCCGATTGTGACATCCCTATGCCGTTGTCGCTGACGGTCAGTCTGTCTCCCTCGGCAGCAATGTGTATTGCGACCTTTTCGCCGGAATATTTCACGGCATTGTCTATCAGGTTGTTCAGGATGTTGCTCAGATGCATCCTGTCTGCATTGACGGTGAAATCAGAAGGAATATCAACAGTGAATGTCACATCCTTTTCCGCTTTCATCCTGTGCTTTTCTACAATATCATCGACCAATGCAGCAAGATCGATGTCTTCACGGTGAAGAACCAAGCCTTTCCTGCGTTCCATACTCATAGACAGGATCTGCTCGACAAGTCCGCTCAGATGCTCCAGCTGGCTCTGCGATATCTCGAGATATTTCCTTCGCTGCTCCGGAGAATCTTCATCAGGGAAGTTCAGCAGGGCATCATTGGCTGCATAGGCGACAGATATCGGGGTCTTGAGTTCGTGAGTCATATTGTTGGTGAAGTCAGACTTCATGTCATCGAGAGACTTCTGAGTGCGGATGACGTGTATCAGATACAGGAAGACTGCGATAAGGACGATAAGAATCAGAATAGAGGCGACAAGGATTCCAGTCATCTGCTTCAGGACAGCCTTTCCTACAGGCTCAATCCACAGTCTGTACATTGCCGTTTCCTGAACATCGAAGACGTATTCAAATGAAATAGCATCATCACTTGGCACATATCCATCCGTGCAGAGCGAAGCAAGTACTTTTGGTTCTCCTTTCTCCACAACTGTGACATTAAGATTCACAAGAGAGTCAGCGAAAGTAATCAGTTCTATCTTATGTTGGCCGTCCAGTCCGGCCTCCTTCAAAGACACTGTCAGCAGCGAATCAAGAAGCCCAAAGTTCAGATTACCGTCTATCGCATCTATTCCGCTGTGCATTCCTCGGATCATCTGAACGGACATGTTATCCAGAGATTCGAACATACTTTCCTGTTCTGATCTCTCCGGCTTCGGAGGGAGGCTGTCGGTCTGGACCACACTGCTGGTTGTCTGGCTGACTCTCTTTGTCACTCCGGTCATATGGCCGTTTATCTGTCTGCCCAAGGTGTCCTGTTCATATTGCGTCGTGTTGATCTGTGACACAAGTGTACCTCCAGATCCATATCCGGCAGCGACCGTGATGTCTCCGGCAAACCCGATTCCTGACTTTTCATCGCGGACTCTCTGCAGACGAGCCATCATTTCGCTGAAGTCGCTGGTCCTGAGTGCTGTTCTGACAGCATTCTCGGTCGTTGTAACCTCGCTGCGATACATTCTTACCAGCCACCAGCTCTGATATGTAAACAGGCAGGACATGACTACGATGACCGCAACTGCTATATGTTTCAGTTTATGCTTCATATCTGCAAAGTTATTCAAATATCCATTGTATTCGCAGACGTTAACACTATTTAACACTGTTTAACATTGGATAACATATTTTGACGAATGTGTTTGAGAACTTTGCGGAAACAAAAAGACACTGAAGTATGAAACGGACATTATTCATCATTGTATTTACAGCCATGTGCTTCAATGCTGGGGCTCAATCCAAGGACGAGAAGCTTGACAGCCTCTATTATTCGTTGCCGGAAGCGATGGTGACAGGTGAGAAGCCGATTGTAAAGGCTGACAAGGGAAAGCTCATCTATGATCTGCCACATATCATCAAGGATCTTCCTGTCGACAATGTATTTGATGCTATCAAGGAACTGCCGGGAGTGACCGAAAAGGACGGTTCATTCACTCTCGCCGGAAGAGGTGTGAAGGTCGTGATCGACGGCAAGGTGACGAATATGTCTTCCGAGCAGCTGAATACTCTTCTGAAGAGTATTCCGGCTTCAAACATTGCCAATGCAGAAGTGATGTACAGTGCTCCTGCCAAGTATCATGTGCGTGGGGCGATGATCAACATAACACTAAAAAAGGCGGACGACAGCATAGCGCCGGTAGAGGGTGAAGTCGGGGGCAAATGGCAGTATGACAACAGGCACTCATTTCAAGAAAGAGCCAGTTTGATTGTCAATAAGGGAAAGTTCTCCGGAGATATTCTGTATTCGCATACACACGGAAAGAGTTTGAGTGAGACGGGAAGCGAGGCTCATCACAGTCTGAATGACGGCACTGTCCACGAGATCATTGATACCTCCACTTCTGAAAGCCAGAGTCATCGTCACAACTGGAGGGTCGGAGCAGACTATAATTTCGGCCAGAAGCACAGCCTTAGCGGAGTATATACCGGATCGTACGCAAAAGGAACCGGAGTATATACGACTACAGGTTTCCATAATGCCGTAAACAATGCGCTTTCAGTCAATCAGATGCATAACGGACGAATAGACTACAATGCGCCGTTCGGTCTGTCTGCAGGGGTGGAATTCACATCATACAAGGCCCCGATCATTCAGGCTCTGAACAATCCTGACGGAAGCAATATACTTACTGCAAACGACAATCAGCACATCACAAGATGGAAGGCATTTGTGTCGCAGGAACACAATACAAAGAACGGCTGGGGCATAAACTACGGAGTCAATTTCAATATGGCAAAGGATGACAGCTGGCAGAAATATACCGGAACCGGAGAACTGCCGGGAGATATGTCGGCCGTGCAGAGAGAGAACATATTGAACATCTATGCGGGATTCAACAAGAGTTTCGGTGAGAAACTGATGATGGATGTGTCCCTCGCGGGAGAAAGATACGAGAGTGAGGTATGGAAGAAGTGGGATATCTATCCCAATGCAGTCCTGGTCTATACACCAAATAAGGATAACCTCTTTCAGCTATATGTCAACGGCAACAGAGATTACCCGGAATACTGGGCTGTAAAGAGTGCTACAAACATCAGTTCGGGAGGTTATTCAGAAATCATCGGAAATCCCGATCTTTCTCCTGCAAGTTCCTGGTTCGCTCAGTTCATATATCTCTTCAAGAACAAATATATGCTCGCTGCCTGGTTCGGTCATACTGACGACTATTTCGTACAGACACAATATCTCGACCCAAACCGTCTGAAAAGCATATTCAAATGGGTAAACTTCGACTATCAGCAGACAGCAGGACTGCAGCTTGCCATACCTTTCAAGGCAGGACAGTGGCTGGACTCAAGACTTACTGTCACCGGTCAGTACCAGCACGAGAAGGATTCGGACTTCTATGATATGTCCTTTGACAGGCACAAGGTATATCTTTATGTTATACTGAATAACAATTTCACGATTTCACGCAAGCCGCACCTGATAATGAATGTGAACGGAAGTTATAATACTGCTGCGATTCAGGGACTGTACGATCTGCCGCAAAGCGGAAATCTGGATATGTCACTTACCTGGCGTTTCCTCAAGGAAAAGGCAAATCTTACTGTGGGCTGCTATGATGTTCTGGAGACTAAGGGAATCTCCCCTTATATGAACTGTGGCAAGCAGATAGTCTATAATCATTATCCTTCATACAGGGAATTCAAACTGACTTTCTCGTACCGCTTCGGAGCATACAAGGATAAGGAGAGGAAAGAGGTCGATACGAGCCGGTTCAGGTAAAATGAGCCTTCTGGCCGGAGTTACAATACATATAATACTGTGAGAAAATAACGATTAAACAAAAACTATATCAACTCTGAAATTGTAATAATGCAATACGAAAATGCGTTCGTGCTGGGCGAACACCGACAAAGGCCGCCGGATCGAATCCGACGGCCTTCTTTATTACACATTATTTTCAATTCCAATCTACTCGATGCTTTTCACGCAGCGGACGGAAAAGCCATGATAACTGGCTCCAGAAATTGTTCTTACCACTGCTTCATTCTTCTTATATGATGTATTTTCTCCTGTGATATTATCAGCAGTAAAATCCATATACGAATAATTTCGGTAGCTATAGTTTTCATCTTCAGTAATATCTGAGGCCCAATATTGTCCTCCTGCATTATCTGAATCATAGCGGTTCAATGCCGCATTATTCATATTCTTGAAATACTCTTCAGTATCAGTATTTGAGCTGCTAAGGCATCCCGCAACACAGAATTCAAGTGCTGCACCTGTCTGGGGATTCCATAAATCCCACACAGCCGCCTTTCCGGATGAGGTCTTGCCTTCAAAACTTGCCACCCCGTGCAACTTGTCCTTCAAACCAACCGTTGAACGGCATCCATCAGAAGAAATCAATTTTGAAAGTGCTTTCCACTCTGCCATTGTTGGGACACGCCATCCTTCCGGGCAAGGATTGCCCATTCCAAGATATGGCTTATCATCGGTTTCAGGCCAGTTGAAATCAACGGTCGGATCCTGACCTGTTTCAGGATCATCGTATTTGAACCAGTTATTACTTGCTGCATAATAAGTTTTATCATCAACTGCTTTTATCGCTCCGGTATCATCATACTCAGAATAAGCGAATTTGGTGGTATTGTCCTCACAATAAGGATATTGCCCTGCACGGCGGCCCCACTGATAGTATTCGCCGAACGGATGTTCAAGGTTGAATCCGAGGTTGCAAGGATACCACAGAAGCCCGGCCATTTCCACAGGGTCTCCTGTCCAGTCTCCTATGACAACCTGACCGTCACCGGCATTCTGGCTCACCTGAAGCGCAGAAGAAACGACAGGTTCATGAGTACCATAGCCATTGATATTTACTGTGACGCTTCCCTCGTTCTTTGTCGTACGAGAGTGATTTTCCTTATGCACGGCGATACATTTCATCACGTTCCATCCGCGGGAATCCACTTGCTTGTAGTCCCATTCATTATAGAGGCTCAGCAGATTCGGATAAGCACTGTAATCAAAGTTCAGATCAGTTCCAGCATTGGTACGGACATAGAACTCCGTCACACCTGCTGTCCTCGGAAGCTCAAGTTTGTCAACCTTTTCACCGTCAGGAGTCATCGAAATCTCATAAGTATAGTCGGAATATGAGGCGGAAGCCATCGAAATCGTCAAAGAAGACAGTTTGTTCTTCTCGAATTTTATCCCTTCAGAACGGGCAAGGATCTGCCTTGACACACAACCGGTTTCATTATACAGACTTATTGTAAGAGGCTGTCCCTCAAGGATTTCAAACGGCTTTGTACAGAACCAAAGGTCGAAAGTACCGTCGACCACCTGCCCAGGCTCTGCAGCTGCCTTGACCTTTCCACCTTCGGAAGAAGTATAGTTCAATACCACATAATTATAATTTCTCTTGTCATCCCCTCCGAATTCCTTTCCAAGCACATTGATATAGTAGATTCCGGCCATTGTACAACCCTCGGGCGCAGTAATAACGGCCTTGGTGATATTTGTCATTTGGGATGGGATGTTGGTAAGAGTGATTTTTCCGTGGGTTACCAGACGCTCGAAAATCATAGGGATTTCCATTTTTGAAGTCACCTCGGTGTACTCCTTCTGCGAGATTCCAAGCATAACGTCAGCTCTTGGATCATAGCTGGTAGCTGTAGGGAATTGCCCGGAGCCGCCCGGATAGGTTCCGACAAAAATCAGCCAGTCCCAGATGCTTACATTACCAAGACAATTGGAAGCAGAAGCTGGATAGACTGAATGGAAACGGTATTTTCCCTCTCCCGTCGGGAAGGTGATACCATTTTTGGCATTTTCTGTCAATGAAAACTTCGCAGTCTTTCCGTCATCGGACACCACAGCCTCGTTTGATTGCAGGATGCCTTCCAAAGCGCGTTTTGGAACCAGGACACTCCCGTCATATTCAGTCTCTGCACTGTTGGACATTGCCACCATCATATATTCTCCGCTCTGGCTCCAGAGGATGGAATTCGAGACAGGATCATAATAGGTCTTGACATCCGCCTGTCTATCAGGTTTCTCACCCGTAAAGTACAATGTCATTCTTTCTCCGGTAGCTTCCTGGTCCGGGACAAGGTTCATCTCGCAGGCAATTGACATCAACAATGCCGCAAGCATTAATATCTCTTTTTTCATGTTCGGTTTCATACTATCAAAAATTTTTACATTTTAAGTTTCATGAGTTTAAAAATTATTAAACGGTTCCAGAATATCCTGTAATCACCGCAGAATCAATATAACCCATTGTAGATTGATCCATAGCCGTTGTTGGCACTGTCAAAGTCACCGTCAATGAAGCCATCTTCATCGACTGTAAATCCGAAAGAACTTCCGCAAAGTACGCTTGCAGGAATGATGTCGACTTGCAAGATTTGCGGTGTTGTGTAATGTCTTGTTTCTGTCATGTATTTCATGGTGTAATTGTTTTATATTTCCAGCTTCGAAGATAAAAAGAAAATGATGTCCCTTGTTTTGATTAAAGAACATCATCTTTTGTTTTAGGAACATTATCCCGCTGGGGTATGGCTGTCAGGCATTCCTGAACTGCACAGGAGTGCATCCCACAGTCTTTTTGAACATGGTACTGAAATAGGCATTGTCGCTGAATCCGCATCTCTGGGCAACCTCCCATACAGGAAGCGAAGTCCCGCGAAGCAGTTCCTTGGCCTTTGAAATCCTGATGGCGAGGATGAAATCAGTGGTGGTGCATCCGGCCAGGGCCTTGACTTTCCTGTTAAGATGGGCTCTGGATATGCACATTCTGGATGCAATCAGTTCATAGTCCACATTACCTTCAGTAATGACTTCAAGCGCAATATCAGTCAGACGGCGCAGGAATTCATTACCAGAATCCGGCACGGCTGCAGGCTTGTCGTCCTCATGGATTTCCTTCGTCTGGTTTTCCAACTCTGCAATACGCGCCATCGCTCTTTCCAAAGACAGCCTTGCATGCCTCATCCTCAAGAATATGATGCACAAAAGCCCTGACATAATCAGGAGCAAAGCGATTCCCATAACAATCAGCCTGCGGCGTATCATTCTTCCATGATCCATTTCTTCCAGAAGACGGTCATTGCCGTAGATGGCATGATACTCATTCAGTCCCCGCTTCATCTCGCTGTTGTAGAGGCTGTCACGAATCTGCGTATATTTCATTATATGGTTTGCAGCAAGGGAAGGATCAGCAGGCATCAAAGCCCGTCCAAGGCCGTAATGTGAATGGCTCATATTGTAGGCGTCTCCCCTGGACTCAAACACTTTAAGAGATTTTTCAAAATAGCAGGCTGCTGAAGCAGAATCACCCTTCTCGAGCATGATGTCACCCATCTGGTTCCCGGCAATGGCCCATGACTGGAGGTTGCCGCATTGCTCAAGAACCGGTATTGCCTCCCTGAGACACTTCTCGGCCTCCTCGAGCCGGCCAAGTGAATTTGACGCCGCCGCCATCTGCACAAGCCTCACTGCAGCCTTGTCCGGACTGCCAAGCTGCATGCTGACATCGTAGCCTCGCCTTGCGTATTCCAGGCTTTCCTCATCCCGGCCCATTGCATGGTATATTTCTGATGCCATGCCAAGCCTGACGGAAAGCTTGACCGAATCGTGCTGCTCCTCGCAAATTTTGATAGCCTCAAGGACATACTTTTCACCTTCTTCCGGCTGGCGGGATGCGAGACTGATTCCTGCAATCGTATTCAGGGCATAACTCATCCTCTCCCTGTCGGCAAGCTCCCGTGCGATGGAAAGGGACATTTTTGAATATTCGAGTGCATTGACAAAGTCGGACAGGCGGAAATAGACTATCGAGACAAGGTTGGAGCAATCCGCCTTCAGGACTGGAGACGTGACCTTTGAAGAAAGCAATTCCATGGACTTCAGTGCATAGTCAAGAGAGGTGGCATAGTTCTGGGAATCATAATACCATTCCCCGGCCCAATACCAGGTCAAGGCACGTACACTGTCAACAGGGCACCTGTCCGGGATAATGATTTTCCCATCAGTAAATCCCTCACGGTCAAGAAAATCCATGAATTCCTGTGCCGCAAGCACGAGCCTCCCGCGATCTCTCATCGGACGTACGATGCTCATCAGCGAATCCACATACGCATCCTTCCCCGCATCCTCATCCGCAAGCACAGGCTGTCCCGCTGCTAAAAAAAACACTAAAGCTATTATCTTGAGTCCAACATCAGTTTTCATAATCCGGCAGGAAAAATTACTTCCCATCATGCAAATATATTACTTTTTGCATATTTCGTTTCAAGGAATATTATATAATTATGCCACCGCTTTTTGAATTATCGGAAGATTCAGATACTGAACCATTGGAATAATACCAGGCAGATATATGAGGGAACTTTTGTGCAGGATGCGGGAAGGGATTCAGAGATATGAAGGAACAGAATTAAGTGGATGGCCTTACCTATGTTCGTTCACTTTCCACAGTCAGCATCCTCAGCAATCATAGATTACTGAGAGCATAAAGCGGAATGATCTCTACATGTCGTTCGGCATCGTCTGCCGTCTTGTCATAGTAGTACAATTCTCCGAAATTCGTATCGAAAATAGAACCGCATAATCTATTGATAATCAATTAATTATATGTGCACCCGATGTACAGCCTTCTGCAATTAAGCAGAGGGCTTTTTTATTGATAATCATATGCTTATAAATATACGAGAATTCCAATTATTGTCATACCTTGGTCACCAGTTGTACACCTTTTTGGACGTATGTTACATCGAGGGTGAATTTGTGGACATTGTGTGACACCGTGATACAGCTTATCAAGATTGAAAGGATTGTTAAGATTCGTTTCATGTTAGCTCACTTTTTCTTTTTCTCGTTCCAAACTTGGAATAACAGCAAGACTGTAGCGAATACAATCCCGCTTACCAGATAGCCTACAACATACTTTGCAGATACCATCTCTGCAAGGGTCACCCCAGTAATCAAGTCGTAGATGATTTCAAGGATTGTCCAGATGATGAATGCAAGAACTATAAATGCTGCGCTTTCTTTTGTAAATATTTTCATAACTATTAAATTATTCCCCCTATTTGTAATATTCAACAGCAATTATCAAGTCAATGACCTGAATATAATTCTTAGTGCCGGAAGATATCTTGTTGGCCTTCAGCATTGAATCATACACCGCAGATTGAATCTTGCCTAGAATCTTGTTATAATTTGATTTCCAGAAGTTCTGCTGATCGATCAGCTGCTGTATGATTTCAGGCTTGATCGAACTGATATAAGTCTTATATTCATCAGCGCTTAATACCTTTGAAGCGTTAGAAAGCACATATGGAAGCAGAGAATAGTATCCGCTGTATCTCACAGCAGGAATATCGGATCTTCGGCATATTTCATATGCCCAGAAGTTAGCTTCATCTTCATTGCTTACTCCAAGCAGATGCGAAAGTTCGTGTGCATAACTGTACGGTCGCTGAGCAGGAAGCAGGTCTGCATTTATATGTGTTTCACAGAAAAACGGACCTATGTACCCACCGACTCCTACAGAAGTATACAGTCTGTTGAACAAAAGCTGTTTCGGGTGTTGCCAATTCTTCGGCTCACATAGTCCAAAACTATCGGGAACGGATGTATATTTGGACTTTATATCGTCCTCGAATGCTGGCAGATCGACAGAGTCCTGAGTATATGCATAATTCAAACTGTCAGCATAGTCAGATAGAAACTTATTGAAGACCTTTTCGTCAAATGGCTGGCATTCGATATTGCCTCTTGAATATATGCTCTCCCTGAAGTAGTTCATGCCCCATCCCATATAAAGCCAGATGAATATCCATGCAATCAGTTCCGCTTCTCTCAATGCAATCCTCCATACCTTGTCCTTATTCCGTATACCCTTGGCTAAGAGGCATATTATCAGTCCGATGGCACAAACTGCCAGAACCTCAGTCATTGAAAAAGGAATCCAGGATACCAGGAATGATAGTCCTGCAGATATAATAGGATAGAGGTTCGCTGCATACCATTCGCCGACAGATACATTTACCGGGCAGACAGAGACAAAAGTACAGACTGGATGTGGCGAATTGCTGCTCAAGCTCATTTGTAGGTAAAGAATTAATTATTCATTAAAATAAATGTACTAACTTTGCACCATGAAACAAAGATAGGATACATTGTGTATGTCACATGGATTATTGTCAGGTAAAAGGATATGTTGGTTGGTGCTTTTTATGCTGTCTGATATTGCAGCCATACTGCTGAATGGCTGTAATGAGGCGGATAAGATATCCGGGGATGATGTCCCCGGATATTCACCCATTATAGTATCTGCTGACAATGACTCTCCATCCACGAGGGGAATACCCCAAGGGATGTATGACAACTTCAAGGTGTTTGCAGCTTCAGAAAAGGATAGAGCGCAGACAGTGGCGATGAATGGCTATGAGGTGAATTTCGGGACTGACGGCTGGTCGTATGTCAACGACACCCAACATCTCGTATATTGGAATCCGAATGCCGACAGCTATCTGTTTACGGCAGGAGCGCCTATCGATGCAGTCACGGATATAAATGCCAGTTCGATGACATTAAGTCTTGAGAACAACACGACGGGCAGCGTGATGGCTGCAAAACCGCTGAAGATAATGAATGGCTCTGATTATTTCGGCAAAAGAGTCAACCTCCGTTTTGCTTATGCACATTGCAGGGTATGTGTGGCTTTCAAAAAGGAAGGTACTGAAGATATGACGATTTCAGACATCAAACTTACTCCCGATGCAGCCATCGCATCGAAAGCAACCCTTACATATTCCTATGACTGGAGCACAGACACACCAAAAGCCACATCGCAGGTGAACACTACAGAAAAGAGTGCCGACGCTTTTAGTTTTGCCGACGTGAATATCCCTGCCAACAACACTACCGATGCCGTGACCTCCGCTACATATTATTATTGTGTGCCCGATGCCAACAACACAAATCAGTGGCAGGTGTCGCTCAAATGTAACGGAGAGACAAAGCAGGCATCGTTCGTGGACACTGAAACATGGCAGAGTGGCAAGAACTACATCTACGTGTTCTCCATCTCTGAGAAAGGGCCAAAGCTCATCAAGGTCATTTCGCAAGACAACTTCTTCGACTGCAATGATATTGTATCAGGAGGCGAGTTCTCTGGCGACAACATGACCGAAAAGAACTAAGAAGAAAAAGAAGAACTAAGAAGATAATAGGAGATAAATGAAGATAAAAGGAGATATAGGACGCATGTTTAAACCAGCCATTGGCATTATCCTGTCAGCACTGTCATTGTTCTCTTCGTGCAATGAAGAGCAGATGGTGTCCGATTCCGTTAGGCGACTGAACATCACCTTCGCCGACGAGCAGACAAGAAGCTCATGGAATGACAACACAGACGCCAAAGGGGGCAAGGTAAGCTATATCTGGGAAAACAGCGACAATATGCTTACTGCCATAAAGCATGGCGGCGAGTATGGCGGCGAGTATGTGCCGTTCTATGAGACAATGTCTTCTGCTGCCGCCTATTATTCGAAAACAAAGTTTGAGACTGTAGATGAGGCTAAGTCGAAAATCAAACTGCAGACCGTCAGTGGAGTGAAATATGACTATGAGTCAGAAAACAACAAATATCTCTATCCCGTGGCTGCAGGCGACAAAATGTATTTATGCCACCCGATAAATGACAAAACCACAGTCACAAGCAGTTCAGCAGCCGTGACTGTCGATATGTCCCTACCCTCGACATTCGCCTTCGACAAACTCTCCAACGACCTCAGCGCATTAAAAGACTATTCCTACGTATATACCTCCACCACCTTGAAGTCGGTGGATGACAATGCCGTTGTTGCCAATGTCTCGCATTTCAACTCCGCCTGTGCCATCATCCGCTTCAACATTACAAACAGCACAACATCCGACATCATCATCACAGGCATAAAGATGGCGTCTGATGACGGTTCGAAGATATATCCCGATAAGCTAAGATTTGCCGATGGCGCAATTGCAGAGCAGGCAGACAAGTCGGGATATTACAACAAACTCACCACCAGTATCGGCCAAGTGACGATACCGATGAACAACAGCGGCAGATTCTATAACCTCTGCTTTCCACTCGACGGCAATTTCAACGGTGTGCCGCTGAAGTTCACCATCGACACCAACTATCTGACATATCAACTCAATCTCAACTCAACAGCCATCACCAACAATAAGTTTGAGGCAGGAAAGATATATACCTTCAACTTCTCGCTTAAAGAGAAAGAGGTAAAACTCAACACTATAGAGATATCGCATTGCACCACATACAATATAGATAACACCGAGTCCATCGAGATAGTAGTCACTCCCCAGCTTACCTGGCATCAGACAGGCTATATTACTGCACAGATGGTGTTCGTCAGCTTAGGCATGACAATGAAGTACGAAAACAAGGACTACGATGTGCTCTGGGCTACCTGCAACCTCGGGGCCAAAGAAACCCTTGAAACAGGACACCTCTTCTCTTGGGGAGAGGTGGCAAGAAAAGAGGAAACGCTCTACTCTCCCGAAGGATATACCAGCAGTGCCACTACAGATATAGCCTATACTGAACATGATGCAGTGAAACACATGCTTGGCGAAGGCCACTGGTTTTGGATGACCCCGACAAAGGCGATGTGGGAAAAAATAATTGATAAATGTGACTGGACATGGTCAACAGTCAAGAAGGTGGACACTGGTACGGGGTCAGAGGAGAACCTCGACTTCGACGCTTCGGTATGGAAGGTGCAGAAGAAGGATTCAGAAGGCAAAGTGACAGGTCTCATCTATCTGCCCATCACGGGATATGCCGGTCTTGACGAAAAGACAAAAACCTACAAGAAGGTGGAGAAGGCTATGTGCTGCTACTGGACATCCACGCCTGCTTCCGCAACTGCAGGAGGCGAAAAGAAGGTCGAAGAGGAGTCCTACGCCTTTTATACAAAATACGAGATTGATCCTAGTAACCCGAGCATAGGACAAATGTCGTCCAAGGACAATGCCATTCAAAAGCATAAGCGATATAACGGATTTGCCATAAGGCCAGTGTTGGTGAGGGAGATTAAAAAACAATAATAATGATTATGAAGCACATATTATATATATTATTTGTAGCTATCGCATTTGCGGCATGCTCCACCGACAATCACCTCGAAACGGAGAAAATGCCGATGGAGATAAGTGTTGATGTGGCTTCGTTTGTCGGAAAGACGCAGGATGTATCTACAAGAGCGTCGGTCAACAACGGTATCTACACCACGTTTGCCGAGGGTGATGACCTCGGGGTGTTCGTGGTGGATAAAAGCGGAAAAATTGTGGCCAACAACCTCAGATATGTGGTGGCAAAGACCGGCAATGCCTATCCTGTGGATGGCTCCGGCAATGTTGTCACTTCTAAGATATATTACGACTCTGAATACAAGTATTTTGCCTATGCACCCTACGATGCACAATACACGGAATGCAAGTCGGTGGATGATATAAAAAAGATATACACGTCAGCGTTCAACACCAAATATGCCGACCAGTCAACACTGGAGAAGTATTGTGCTGCCGACCTGCTGGTATGCGATAAGCCTGAATGGACAGCACCAAGGATGAGATTCTCCTTCACCCATGCCATGAGTCTGCTGCAGGTGTTCTATAATGGCGACTATTCCGACCTGACGATAGAGGCGCCAGTGGCACTTGGCAAGATGTACCTGCCCGAAGGCAAAAGCACCTATCGCTATGTCACCCTGCCGCAAAATGAACTGCAGATATACGGTACGGCCAAATCTAATCATACCGACGAGAGCGAAGCTCCTTCCTATTCCTTCTGGCAGACAAAGGTGGAGATGAAGGAAAATAATGCCATCCTCATCTCCATCTCCTCACAACCCACCGAATCCTATAAGACCGCAGGTGTGGATATGGGCTTCCCTTCGGGATGTATATGGGCGGCATATAACTTGGGGTCGGAGAGTGCAGCCGACCAGAAGAAGCGAGGCGGAAAATGGTATAATGCCAAAGGAGAAGAGCTAACTGACCTGATGTCGAGTGAACTGCATAAGAGTTTCGACCGTGGCGACTATTACTCCTGGGGCGAACTGGAGACAAAATATGAGCAACCGGCTGTCATCGTCAATGGCGAAGGAAAGGTGACTGCCGTGGGCGATGCTCTGACCACAAACGCTGCGGGAGTGACCTCGTTTATAGCCGGTTCGGAAAAGGGTTATTACCCGGGAACATATATCGACAGAACCTATTCCTATTCACCTATCGACGGTAATATCGCCGGTTCGGAATATGACGTGGTGAGAAACAAACTGTGGAAGGGCGAATGGCGCATACCCAACGAAAATGAGATTGACGAACTGATGCGCAACAGCGAAATATCTGTACATGGCTGGTATTACGAGGACAACGTGAGATACGCGAAATGGATAGCAGAGAAAAATACAGATGGAACATACAAAAACCTGCATCAGGATAACTCTGAGTTTTATGGCACTGACGCTGTAAGACCCTTCCGCTATCTTGTGGTCATCTATAAGTTTAAGAGCAAGATAAACGGTGAGGAGCTTTATATCCCCGGAGGCACATGGTCTGACTGGAGCATTGATGAGCTGTCATGCCGCTCAAGAAACGCCATCGGCAACTACCACTCCACGACATCCTGGAGCGAGGACTACGGCGGCATGTATTACTTCGCCTCCTCAGCCTCCCACAGCGATATAGCCTGTGCAAGCTATATGGAAATGGAGGCAAACAGGACTATAGATGAGAATGGGTATATGAAACCTACCACTCCACGAATCAAGTCCTCGACGTATAAAGACCAAAATGGCAATACTGTCACCCTGATGGGATTGACCCAAAACGGTCACCGATATACGGGTATGTTAATCCGACCTGTGTATGGCGGAAAGAACTGGAACACCAATACTGAGACACGCAGCTCCATACGCATAACAGTAGAGTAATGATGAAGAAACTGATATATATAATAATAGGTCTTATACTCACAGCATGCAGTGACGACATATACACGTCGTCGGAGTCGTCGGCAGAAGGTCATGCCATGAGGTTTGAGGTGACTGTCATCGAAGAGCCGCAGACAAAGGGAGAGGTGATAGACGTTAATTCCAACGAAGTGACCCGCGACTTCAAGAAGGGCGACTCCTTTGGTCTTTTCATCATCGACGGAAGCGGGGCATTTGTGACACAGATAGACGGCAAGAATGCCAAGAACCTCAAGCTCACCACTCCCGACGGCAAGGCATGGAACCTAGAGTCGGACATCAAGGAGGTGGTGCATAAATTGGGATATAAATACGTGGCTTATTATCCTTATTCCGCAGGCTTCGACAACTGCGCAAGCACAGCCGAAATACAAAACCTCCTGACTGCTCCCGCCGATGACCAAAGCGAACAGGCAGCCACCGACTGGATGTACACCGAACCCACCGGTCCACAGACGAATGCCGTGACAACCTTGGGATTCAAGCACAAATACGCCAAAATAGACATCTATCACTCGTTTACCCAGGATCATACCTGCAATTGGGCGTCGATGTACAAGTTTACCAAGACCGTGGATAACAACAAGGTGGAGCACTATCGCTATATCCTCAACTCTCCATCTCTTCAGAAATTGTCGATAAACGGCACATACACCATTGGCGACAAATATACCGGCATCAAGGAGTATTCCTACAACTGCCCTGATATTAAGGTGAAAAACGGTCGCCATGCCATCGTCTATACCTATCGTATGGATGAGCGTTGTGCCATAGATCTCGGTCTTCCGTCGGGAGTGAGATGGAGTCCTGTCAACCTCGGTGTGGAGAGCAGTAATTGTATGGCCGACACCTATATGAACGCCTCCGAGATTGCCGCCGTCATCAACAAGCTCGGCAAGAGATTGGCATGGGGAGAGCTCTTCGAGAAGGACTCCTACAATGATCGCTCATATATAGATGGCTCATGGAACATCATGCCTTCGGACATTACCGGGACGGTATATGACGCAGCCAAGCAGCTGTGGGGAGGTCACTGGTCGATGCCCAGCGCGGCAGACATCAACGAACTGATTGCCAATACCGAGGAGGTGAGTCGAGAGACCATCCACAGCGATGAGATAGACAGAGATATCAACAAAATAACACTCCGCAGCAAGATAAACAGCAAGGAGATTACATTCTTGACCAATGGTTATATGAATGGCTCAAATATCGTAAACCACACGTATTTTTATTATATGTCGGCTAACAGGACGTCTGCAGGATATTACACCTCACTCTATTCGCCTACACAAACTTCCAATATCTACCGCCCGTTTGGCTGCTGCATCCGCCCCGTGCTGAAGGAACTCTACATCTATTCCGATGACAATAAGAAAGACATCATCGAAAGGCATATCGATGACCTCGCGGTTGACCTTGGCATAACAAAGACAGTTACTGAGAATGGCAAGCAAGTGACCTATAAACTTCTGTGGAGCCCTTTCAACTATGGAGTGGAGTCGAAGGTTGACTTGAAGACCTACAATGGTGCGCCTATTAACGAGGATTATTATATTTCTTTGTGTACAAAGAATCTCGGTATGCGCCTTCCATGGGGATATCTTGAGGAACCAGATAGGTTCAGCACCAAGGGTTATGCTGATGGTTCATTGACTGCTAAATACAACTACGATAACACATCCGCTACTGACAAAGATACCAGAGACTTAAAGCCAGAAGATGATATCGTTCGGGTTAACTGGCCTGCCGGTTGGTGTATTCCTACTGCTAAGGATTTTGAGTTACTTTGCCTAAATATCACCGTCACGAATGAATCAATAGATGGCCATACATGGTTCCGTTTGACAAGCAAAAGTAATGGAAACAGCATTCTAATTCCTGGAACTGGATATATTGATGACAATGCAAATACAGAGAAATGGACATCAGATACATACCTACAGAGTAGCACCATTGGAACAAGCAGTAACAATGTGAGTGGTACGGCAAACAAGAAACGCACCATCTATGCACTTAATATTAGTGGAACGACAGCAAATGTCGTAAGTACCGCTGGTCGCCCCACCGGCCTCATGATTCGCCCCGTAAAATACGTCCGGGTGCAATAAGTCTGTGATGTGTGAGGGGAAGCCTGCAAAGACGAGGCCCTGAAAAAATTTGATTGATGAAGAGATTTCCGTCTCACGATAGGACTTCGTGTTGCGCCTTAGCGCAATTTGGAGTCCTATAGCGTTAGTTCAAGACAAATCTATGGCAAGACGAAGAAGAGTGATATTCCATATTGACGTCAACTCGGCATTTCTGAGCTGGACGGCAGTGCAACTGATGCAGAACGGGCTGGTGGGAAAAAAGTTCGCATCTCAGCTTCATGAAAAGGACATTCTCCAACGACATCGGAACCGAGAAGGATGTGGACCGGGCGCTCTTCAATGTGGCCTGCATCGTGGCTCACAGGATGCTGGATGCTGTCGTCGAAAGGAACAATCTGATCGTCGGCAATGAACGCAGCCTGGGCTGGACAGTGGGACGTGAATGAGATTATGATCTCTATGGGGAAGCATGCCACCACAGAAAACCTGAAGATTGACGGCGAGTTTACTGTCGCTTTCGCTACCAGGAAAACCATGGTGGCCGCTGATTTCGTAGGCATCGTTTCCGCCAAGAACGACCCGAAGAAGATGGAACTGATTGTCTTCGACCCTATCCATCATGGATATATCCAGTTGGGCGAGAAAGTAGGCAACGCTTTCTCCGACGGCAAGGCATTGAAATAATCTTATGGAAACCACACCACTACAAAAAAGGCTGTTCGCCATGCAGGACAAGCAGTATGCCGCATTCCAGTCCAAACTGACGCCGGGCGTACCGCCGGAAAGTTTCATCGGCATTCGCGTCCCCGAGCTTCGCAAGTTCGCTAAGGAGTTCGCCAAAGAGGTTGAGGTCAATGATTTTGTGCATCAGTTGCCTCACAAGTACTATGACGAGAATATGCTGCACAGCTTGCTTATCTCACAAGTCAAGGACTATGAAGAATGCATCCGTTTGACAGATGCGTTCCTTCCTTATGTAGACAACTGGGCAGTCTGCGATATCATGTCTCCTAAAGTCTTCGCAAAACATAAGGCAGCATTGACAGAAAAGATAAAAATCTGGAGCAGCTCGCGGCAAACTTTCACTTGCAGGTTTGGTATAGAGACACTTATGACTCATTACCTGGACAAAGACTTCAAGGCTGAATATCTTGAAATTCCGGCATCAGCAAGGAGCGAAGAATATTACGTAAAAATGATGGTAGCGTGGTTCTTCGCCACCGCCCTTGCCAAGCAATGGGACGCGACGATTCCCTACATCGAGCAGAAGCGTCTCACCCCATGGACACACAACAAGACCATCCAGAAGGCCATCGAGAGTTACAGGATCACGCCTGAGCAGAAGGAATATCTGCGGACATTGAAGGTATAATTTTGATCAGCTGGAGCGCATTCACAGTCCGGGAATGCAAACTTGACATGCCCCGCATTGACGAAGAACTGATAATGCCCCTGATTGCCTCAGTTAATGAAGCATAGACAGGCACGCCGTATTTCGCGCAAGTGATTCTGACATTGTCATATCTGTAGAAACCTTCCGTGCACACTACATAGAGCTTTCCGCTTTTCGCAAACAGGCCCAATTCCAGTAGAGTGATTGGGGATTTGCTGTCCGGAAGAAAGTTCATGAGAATAAAATCAGCTTCCTCCAAGTGCTCGAGCTCCCAATTGACCTGATAATCCATCTCGCCCTTCTTATTTGGATCCCAAGACCCCTGACGAGGATTAAACAAAATCCAGCTGCCGCGCGAATTCTCGAAAAAATCCGCCGCCTCCGCCTGCCAATCCACGCTGTTACCCATGTCGATCGTCCCCGCCAAAAAGACCGACTTATAAGATTTTAGGTCAATGCTGCCAGGCACTTCCTCGTGAGGATGAAGCACCAACGTCGGAAGTTTTTCCTGGTTCCTGCCGCAGGAAATAATTATCAATAATAGAGTTATAAGTACAAATATGTGAATTCTCTTCATATTGACGTCATATTTATCGACCTTTGACATAATCTTTTTGTTTTCGAACAAAGTTAATGCATTTGCTCTAATCCGCCTGCAGATTATTACAGAAAATGTTGTAATTTAGTAACATGACAGAAATAATCGCACATTTTCTTTTTCGTGCCAAACGACTAAAGTATAATATATTATACTTACTTCCTGTTGAATTGAGTATTCAAGAGCTAATAATGCAAAATGTATAATATAATAGACTTTTGTTGCACTTATTATGGAAAGTTTACTATATTTGCGGAAAAGTATAATAAATTAGACTTATGAACTTACGAGAAGTGATTAAAGCCCGCAGGAAGGTGCTTGGCATATCACAGCAGGATCTTGCTGAAATGTCAGGCATCAGTCTCCCGACAGTGAAGGATATAGAGCGCGGGCTTGCAAACCCGTCATTGTCAACCATCTCAAAGTTGCTTGATGTACTTGGTATGGAAATAGTGTACCGTGTGCGTCAAAAGATTTGATAACCAGCATTATCGATTATGAGACAATTGGAAGTTTATATGAACAGCCATAGGGCCGGATTGTTGACAGAGAACCGCCCAGGCAAAGGATATTCATTCTGCTACTATCCTGAATATCTGGCAACCAGCATGCCACCGATTTCAGTTACTCTCCCGAAAAGGGTAGAGGCATACGAGTCTGAACATCTATTTCCTTTGTTTTCAAATATGTTGCCCGAAGGGGCCAATAGAAAGATTATTTGCCGGTCATCCAGAATCGATGAAAAAGATTTCTTCGGTATGCTTATGGCCATGGCAGATAGAGATTTCATAGGGGCCGTCAATGTTAAAACATTAGAGAAATGATAGAATTGCATAATTGCCCATCCCTTCTTACGGATGGATATACTACATACTGTCCAAAGGCGATAAAGCTTCTGTTCGACGGGAAGCGTGTCAGCCATGTACTTAACTTCAACATAGATGAGTTCCGAAATACCGGAGAAATCGCGAAAGCCATGAAAAGGATCTCAGTGTCTGGTGTCCAGGAAAAATTTCCTGCAATCATTGATGATGGTCAGATACGCATAATCAATGATGACGAGCGCTCTACCCACATCCTTAAACCTGCACCTTGGGACCCTACGCTTTTAGATCGCAAGTTCATCCCGATAAATGAGAACCTGACCATGCAGATTGCTTCTCAGGTATATGGCATTGTCACTGCCGCTAACGGCTTGTGTTTCACCGAGAATGGACAGAGGGTATATATCACAAAACGCTTTGATGTTTTGCCAGATGGAAACAAACTGGCTATGGAGGATTTTGCGGCTGTAACAGGCAGAAATGAACAGAATGATGGAGAGGGATTCAAATATGCAGGATGTTTCGAAGATATCGCAGTCGCAATAAGAGAGAATGTGTCCGCTTGGATGGTTGATATGGAGAGATTCTTTGAACTTGTAGTATTCAACTATATATACGCAAACGGAGATGATCATCTGAAGAACTTTTCACTTATCCTCCAAGGTGAGGATTACCGTCTTGCGCCTGCATACGACCTTCTCAATACCAGCCTTCATGTGAATGGGGATGACCTGGGTCTCGATGGTGGTCTGTCTCCAAATATCATTAAGAGTGATGTTTATGTGCAGACCGGTCATCCTTGCCGTTTGGATTTCGAAAGATTCGCAGAAAGGATAGGAATTGTGAAGCTACGTACCAAGAAAATACTTGATAAATATGTAAGTCTTCCCGAGAAATCTCTTGAGTTGATAGACAGAAGTTTCCTCCCTGATAAGCTGAAAAGAAAATACATCAGGATTGTAAATGAGAGGATTGCGAGGTTTGTCAGAGAGTCCGAGTAGCCAGAAAGGCATCTGCGCAGGATTATTCCTTCCTGATGGCGGCAATGGCCATACGAAGGGCCCCGTAGGAGATCTTTGAATCGAAATATTCGTAGATCGGTTTCAATGCCTTCTCATCTGAATGTCCTGCGAGGTATGCTTCGACCTTCTCCAAGGTATCACCATCGATAAAATCATGGACATCGATATCCCCAGTTGCCACGTAACGGGCCAGATGCCCCTCTATCGTAACAGGATTCAGCCCTCGCTTTTCAGCAATCTGAGCTATCGTATATCCTTGTTTATAAAGCCAATAAGAATATTCCACAGTCGTAAGTTTATTGCCGTCATCATCACGCAGTTCCTCTTTCTTCACCTTTTTAGGCGCATCAGAAACGACATCCGGGCTATCCGCCTCACTTGCTTCGGAGAAAGTCCCGCCCTGTTCGAAATCATCATCCTCAAGATGACTTTGAACAATGCCGATAATCTCCTCCCCATAGGCATTGACCTTCGACGGCCCGACTCCCGGCACATTCAGGAGTTCTGTCAATGTCGTAGGTCGAAGATGGGCAATCCCAGCCAGTGCGGCATTGGAAAATACCACAAACGCAGGCTTGTCAATTTCGCTTGCCCGCTCGTATCTCCAAGACCTCAGTTCACGTGCAAGGGCCGTATCGGGGATTTTCGCAGGCACCGCCGGTTTTTCGGCATTGACCTTACCCGCAGAGGCAACGACTTCAGGCTCAGGCTTTTTCTCATACTCGAAATACTCAAAACACGAGGAAAACGCGAGCTCTTCCACCGGACAATAAATGTAGCGCATATACGCATCGACGGCATTGTCCTTCATGAAAACAGACGCCGAAACGGGCGAGCTCAGGACCAGCCCCTCCAAAGTGCGGCAACGGCTGAGCGCGACATAGGCTTGACCGGGCGAGAATGCCGCATGAACGTCGATGATAGCCTTGTCGAATGTGAGGCCCTGGCTCTTATGAATGGTTATGGCCCACGCGGCTTTCAGCGGATATTGCTTGAAGCGACCTATCTGCTTGGATGATATCTCTTTAGTCTCGTCGTCGAACTGATATCGGATGTTCTGCCACTCCATCGGCTCGACCTCTATCGTCTGCCCCGACTCCGCCAGCCTTACGGAAATGCAGTTTTTGTCAATGTTCTTGACCTCTCCGAGGGTACCGTTGATGAATCGCCTCTCCGGATCATTCTTGATGAACATCACCTGGGCGCCTTTCTTCAGTGTGAGGCTGTCCGCAGTCGGATAAGATTCTTCGGGGAATGTACCCGTCACCGCAGCTTCAAATGTAAATGGCTGACTGTCAAGCTTTGCCATTTCGGCAGCATTGACATAATCCACCTGGCGATTGTGGGTCATCAGCCTGATATAGCCGTCTTCGGGCTTCGGCGAGAAGTCAGGAATATAGCGGGCATTGAGGTCAGAAATGTCTTGATTTGTCAATGTACATTCTCGGGCGTGGTTCAGGATATTGATGAAATGCCCGTCAGTCTGGCGATATACGGTTTTAAGCTCTATACAGCTGTATTTCATACTTTTAAGCGCAGCACTGCTGAAGAAATACAACGTCTTGTAGTACTGTCTCAGAAGTTCATCTTCACCGCCGTGGGCAATCGGAGGGAGCTGCTGCAGATCCCCGATCATGAGAAGCTGCACCCCGCCGAACGGTTTGCTGTTACGCCGGATACGTCTGAGTTCTACATCGATGTGATCCATAAGATCCGCACGCACCATCGACACCTCATCGATTATCAGCAACTGGAGGTTACGTATCAGTTCCAATTTGGACTTGTTTATCCTGAAGTCAGATTTAGGTTCAATGACTCCTTTTATGAAAGGTCCGATTCCGAACTGAAAAAAGGAATGAATCGTCATCGCCCCGGCATTGACAGCAGCTATTCCGGTAGGAGCCAGCACTATACATTTCTTTTTCGTATGGCGCACGACTTCACGGAGGAACGTGGTTTTTCCCGTCCCCGCCTTGCCAGTAAGAAACAGACTCATATCCGTCTTCTCTACGATAAACCTGGCAACATTCAATTCAAAATTTCCACTTTCCATCTCTCAATATCCGACCAATTATCCGGTTCCAAACAAAATTAATCGATTTGCTCTAATTAACAAAATAACTCCATTAGTTCAGATTATTTGCGAGCCTATCGAGCACCCCGTCACTGAAGTAATATTGTACCCGCTACTTTCCAATTCTTCAATGGCCCCGATATAGGCAAATCCCCTCGGACCGCCACTTGAAAGTACTAAAGCAACATCCTTGTTCATCTTCACAAAAAGTTAATAATCATTTATACCAATGCACTCTTACAGTTTATTCCCGAAATAGATGTAGCATAGTCCCGACACAGGCCGAACGTTCCATTTCAAGCAATTTAATCTTCCTGTCGATTCCTCCGGCATAACCGGTCATACTGACTGAAAAACAGAGAAAAGTCTCCAGTGATGATTGATGTTATCAGATTTAAGTCGTATCTTCGCCTTTGCAAGCAGAATAATACAAACACATAATGAACCGAATAGAGTGGGAGAAGACCACAGTACGGCACATGATCGAACTGTGGTGCAGAAAAAAGCATGGTAAAAAGGAACTATGTGAAGAGTGCAGAGAACTACTGACGTATGCAACGGCCAGACTCGACCGATGCAAGTTCGGTGAAAGAAAAACCAAATGCCATAAATGCCCTATCCATTGCTACCGTCCAGACATGAGGGAAAAGATACGCGAAGTCATGCGGTTCAGCGGACCTCGGATGATATTCCATCACCCACTGGAAGCGTTGCGCTATATACTGACAAGATAACAACGTCATATCATCAGCATAATTCGCCCTTCAGCCTTTACGAATGTGTCCGGATAGCGCATCACTACCGCATAAACCTGGGCTGAAGTTACAAGAGGTCAGCAATATGCAAAGATGTACGAGGAAAAGCCCGTCACGTTACTGGTAATGCCTCCGATAAACAACAGCAGCAATGTCGAGGCAAAAGACCTTCTATACACATCCATAAGCAAGCCCCTCGCAGAAGCAGGATATTATGTAATTTCCCCTCTGTTGGCCATGGATATATTGAAAGCCGAAAGCGCCTATGATTCAGAAATGTTTGTCAACGGCTCCCTCAGCACGTTCCACAATTATTTCGGATGTGATGCAGTGGTCTTCTCAGAGATAAAGACATGGGCAAAACAGGGCTTCACCATCAACACAGAAATCAGATACTTCATCAAATCCGCATACACTGGTGACATCATCTTCGACAGAAGCTGTGATTTGACCCTTGATCTGCATACTAATTCCGGAGGGGGTTCCATCCTCGGCTCTCTCGTAGACTTGGCAGTATCTGCAATCAATACTGCCCTCACCGATCACATCGAAGCTGCAAGAGCTGCCAACTATTATATTTTCAGAGACATCCCAAGAGGCAAATACAACTCCGAATACTTAAAAGACCAAGATGTCATCGCCGAAGAAAAAGACGTGCAGAAGAGAAGCACGCGTTAGAGCAACTCCCCTACCGCGAACCGAGATAGAGGAAGACCATTCCCAGGAGAACGAATGCCAGGTCGACAGCTTTGCTTCTGAGATTCTTTTCCTTGAATACTAGGGCGGCGAAGAGGAAGCTGACTATGACGCTGCCACGGCGGACCATCGAGACGATGGAAATCATCGCGCCAGGCAGAGACAATGCGTAGAGATAGACAAAATCGGCGACACTCAAGAATATGGAAATGAATATGATAGACCACTTCCAGCGGAACTTCGTCGTCTTTTTCCGGTTCGGATACCAGATAAGCATCAGCATCACACCCATCATTCCGCATTGGTAGATGTTATACCAGCTCTGGACCGCCATCTTGTCCAACGCCAATCCATCAGGATTCATCAGGAACTTGTCGTACAATCCGCTTGCTGCACCCAAGATTGCCGCACCGCCCACTGCATAAATCCAGACATTATGTTCGAAATCTATCCCCTCCTTCTTGCCGCTGCGGCTCAGCATAAAAAATGACACAATAGCCAACAGGACACCGGTCCACTGGAGATAATTGAGCTTCTCCCCGAAAAGCAGCATTGCCCCGACCAATACAAGCACCGGTCTGGTAGCATTGATCGGACCCACAATGGTCAGAGGCAGGTGCTTCATTCCGAAATAGCCGAGAACCCACGAACTCAAGACGATAGCGCTCTTGAGCACTATCCATCTCTGAACCTCCCAACCGCCATAAGCACCGACCTTGAGGACACTGCCGTCGAGAGCTGACGTACAATATGAAAGGACGATCAACGGAATGAATATGAGAGAACAGAACAATGTATTCAGGAATAGCACTGGAATGACAGCATTGCCACCCAGAGCCTGCTTCTTACAAGAATCATAAAAGCCCAAAAGGGCCGCCGACAAAAAAGCTAATGATAACCACATATACCTGACTTGAACAAACGGGGTCAAATTTATAGAATAATTTCGAATTATGGAAAAGTGCATTATTTTGCATTTTCGAGTATTTCACGCTATCTTAGCGTAGAACTATTAAATAGACATAAGGTCATTTTTAAGACGATGAAAAAGATAAAGAATCCGTGGCTGCACGAGCCTGGATATAATTGCATTTGCTGTGGTCCCGAGAACCCTGTGGGACTGCATTTGGAATTTTGGGAAGATGGCGAAGATGTCCTTACGAAATGGACACCGACACAGAATTACCAGGGATGGATAGACACGCTTCACGGCGGCATCCAGTCGATGCTGCTCGACGAAGTGGCAGGCTGGGTCGTGACACGCAAACTGCAGACTACAGGAGTGACATCAAGCATGGAAGTAAAGTATCTCAAACCAGTTTCCACACGCGACAAAGAACTTGTCATCCGCGCCCGCCTCACACGCCAGATGCGCAACGTGGCCTTCATCGAAGGCGAAATCTATAACAGTAACGGAGAAGTTTGCACTAAAGCCACATTGGTATACTTCTGCGCTTCCAAACAGAAAGCAGAAGAAATGGGATTCCGCGGATGCGAACTAGAAGAAGGAGCAAAATGAACTACTCAGGTTTAATCATAGCCGTCATTACATTTCTTGTAATCGGACTATTCCACCCTATCGTAATAAAATGCGAATACTACTTCGGCACCAAATGCTGGTGGGCATTTGCACTTGCCGGCATAGCCTTCATCATAGCAAGCCTGCTGGTAGACAACAGCATAGTGAGCCCGACACTCGGCGTAATAGGATGCTCTTGCATGTGGAGCATCCTGGAAATCTTCGAACAGAAAGAAAGAGTCGAGAAAGGCTGGTTCCCAATGAACCCCAAAAGAAAGTCCGAGTACCGGCCAAAATAGTTCGGGTCAATGCCGTTGCCCCCGTTATGCGTAACTGAGCATTCCTCCGAGGAGAAAATTCACACCGAAATAAGTAATCAGGACACTGAGAAACGCCACGATACAGTAGAACAGGAAGAACCTCGTATTGCGGAAACACTTGATGGATGAAGAATGGAAAGGCGCCATGTAGATAAGCATGGTGACAAGAGCCCATACCTCCTTCGGATCCCAACTCCAATAACGTTCCCATGAGACATTGGCCCAGACCGCCCCGATAAAAATACCGGCGGCGAGAAGAAAGACAGCTGGATAAAGCAGGAAATGGGCCAATGCTGCAAGGGACTCAGAACGGACAATATCACCACGATGCTGACAGACAAGCCCCTGAATACCAATCAGCATAATCATGGCAAACAACGCATATGAGAACATGATGACCATGACGTGGAGCGAAAGCAGAGGAGAATGCAGAAGCGACGAACTGTCTCATATCCGAGACAAGTGAAGACAAGTTTTGCACCTGTATTTACAGAAATTTCATAGTTACCGGAAGCGTCAGTAACTACTCCCGACGTTGTCCCGTCCTCTACGACTCCTGCTCCGATGACAGGCAGTCCGGCATTGTCAGTCACCTGACCGGTGACCTTTACATTACTCTGCGCGCTGGCGTAGGTAAAAAAGCCTGAACAAACAATAAAAGTGAATGAAAACACAAGTGCGACTAAACGCATTGCAAGAAACCTTTTCATTGCATCATTCGTTAAAGTGTTATTACTAAAAAAACATAAACAGAATGGTTGCTCCGAGAAGCAACAATCTCCGGCCCGTCGAAAAATACCATTACGATATCTTTCATCGAAACGGAGCTAAATTACATTACAAAGACATTTCCTCAAATTTCTCAGCCCATATTATGACAATGCAGGCCGAAAATATCCTGAAAAACACCTATGCAAAACGATAACTTCTATAAATATATTCCTCTGATTTACAGAATATTATGTAGCATTTCCACCTATGCATCGGGATTAAGTGGCAAGCGTCTCCGCGGTGCAGGGTTACGTGAGGCAGGTCGAATCTGCCATGTGACTTGTCATCCTTATATGTAGATATTTTGGGGCCGCACAAGAAAAAAAAATTATATTTGTTGTTTGACTAGTTTATTTCGTACAGAGAATGAGATTTAGAAACAACCTTATTATCATGCTCGCCGCCATGATGCTGGTGCCTGTCACCAGCGCGGCAGCATCACCTGCATCCAAAGCCAAAAACAAGAAAAAGGCTAAGACTGAAGTAGTGGCACAGGAGAGCAAACCGGCTCCGAAGAAGAAAGTGTCCCCTTACGACAAGCTGATGAAAGACGTAAAAGTCTCAGCCAAAGGCGAAACCTTCAGCCTCTATCGCACCGCCAAAGACAAGATCTACATGGAATTGCCCAAAAAGTACATGGGCAGACGCATTATGGTCGGCGGCACCATCACAGCGGGGAGCAACCCGTCATTCATAAATGTGGGTTACAAATACAACAAACCGCAGTATTTCCAAATCGACCTCACTGACAGCCTCGTAGTTCTGAGCCTGCCGGGCACGAACGCCTCTACCTCGGACCCGCTGATGCAGGAAGCACTCTCGCGCAGTTTCATGCCGAAAATCCTCCGCCGCATCGCCGTCGCCGCCCAGAGTAAAGACAGCTCCGCTGTAATCTTCGATGTCACGGGTATTGTCAATGCTGCCGCGCCGAAAGGGAAGGACTTCTCAGTAGCCAAGTCCGCCGAGGAGAAAACCACTTGGTTCGGAGAACTCAAGTCATTCAAGGACAATGCTTCCGTAAAGGTTCATGCCAATGTCGATTTCACTAAGTCCATACTCGGTTTCAAGGGCAAGATCGGCTCAGGCTCCATGGAATACACGGTATCATTCCTGATGCTTCCGGAGAAACCCATGCCTGCAAGAATCCAGGACTTGAGAGTCGGAGTATTTCCTGTAGGCCCAAGCGAAGGCAGCATGAGATATGACCTCTCATCCGCAGAAGACGGCTACAAAGGTTATGTCTTGGCTTCCAGGTGGAGACTCGATCTGTCTGACACGACAGCATGGCTAGGAGGAAAAACAGTTACGGTAAAGAATCCTATTGTATGGTATGTGGACAACACCTTCCCGGAAAGCTGGAAAGAGCCTATCCGCAAAGGAGTTCTCGCATGGAACGCAGCATTCGAAGCCATTGGACTTAAGGACGTTATGCAAGTCAGGGATTTTCCTACAAAAGAAGAAGACCCGGAATTCGACCCGGACAACCTGCGTTATTCCTGCCTCCGCTATGTTCCTGATGCCACTATGAATGCAAGAGGTCCAAGCTGGACAGACCCTGTCACTGGAGAAATCCTCAACGCATCTGTACTTGTATATAACGATGTCATAAAACTCATAAATAATTGGCGTTTCGTACAGACTTCCCAGGTGGATGAAAGCGTAAGAGCAGTCAAGATGCCGCAGGAGATCATTGACGAATCCCTTGTTTATGTGATATCACACGAAATCGGGCACACATTGGGTCTGATGCACAACATGGGCGCATCTTCAGCCTACCCTACCGAATCTCTGAGAGACCCGGCATTCACAGCTGAATATGGCACTACCCCATCCATTATGGATTATGCCAGATATAACTATGTCGCACAGCCTTCTGACAAAGGCGTGAAACTCGTTCCGCCAAGCCTCGGCGTGTACGACAAATATGCCATCAAATGGCTCTATACTCCTGTTATCGGAGCCAAGGATATCTGGGACGAATACCGCAGAGCCGAGAAAATCTTGGACGAGAAAGCCGGCGATCCTATGTACCGATATGGTGCCCAGCAGATTCCAGGCTATCTTTCTTATGGAGTATATGACCCGAGTGCGCGTGCTGAAGACCTCGGAGACGACCCTATTAAATCGAGCGACTACGGCATCAGCAACCTTAAATACATTTTGCCGAAGATGAACGAGTGGGTAGGCGCGGAAGACATCGATTTTACTCACAGGAAAGAGCTTTATGACCAGATAGTTGCACAATATAACAGGTATATTGGACACGTTCTGTCTCAGGTCGGAGGCATCTATCTGAACTATGTAAAAGAAGGTTTCGACCAGAAGCCTGCAGTACCGGTATCTAAAGATGTACAGAAAGCGTCGCTCAAATGGGTAATCTCCCAGCTGAGAAATTCCGCATGGCTGAATGAGCCTTCGGTTACTTCCAACTTGCCGCTCGCTACTCCGCAGTCAAACAAAGTCTGCGCTGCCGTCGCCAAGACATTGGCCTCGACCATTCCTGAAAACGTAGTCAGGGCAGCCGCTGTGGCCGGAGCGAAGAATGTCTATACCATCAAGGATTACTACGACGACCTCTATCGTGAGCTTTTCGCATCGACTATTTCCGGAAGGAAGCTTACTCCTGAAGAGAAAACTCTTCAGCGTGAGATTCTTACCTACGATGCCAAGGAGGTGAGAAGAATGCTCACTAAAACTCTGACGGAAAACGGCATTGACACGGACAACTGGTGCGGATGGAATCCTGATGACCTCGGAGAGGGCAATAAACCTTATCAGGCTGCGGTCAGCATCGCGCCGATCGATGAGACCGGCAGTTATCGCGTGGCGTTCCTCAACAGGGTGAAAACCCTCGCGCAGTCCAAGAAAGCGTCTGCACCATCAGATGACAGGGCTCATTACGAATACCTGTATGCAAGATGCTGTGCGGCATTGAAAGACTTTTAGTAAACCATTGAACCATACCATGTTGCCCCTTCCAGACTATCAGAAAAGTCCTTGAAAGCAAGTTCTACCTACAGAAACGGCATGAGCCCTGTCTTCCGACAGAGCTCATGTTGTTTTTTTATTCAACGATGTAAAGTCACTCGCGGGAGAATCTTTTCCATGACTCCTGAAAATGCGAGAAGCGTGGCACAAAACGACAATAGGAATACTAATTTCTCAAGTTTCGCAAGTTATTCCGTATTCTTACTGCGACATAAAGTTCGGCATGTCTCTCTTTAGGGATGCCCACCATTATTTCTCCATGGTAAGCAAAAATATAGAATCATACTCAGAAGTCGCACCTATGACAATCGCCTTTTTCATAACCATGTAATCTATACCATACAAAGTTAGCAACTCAAAATAAAAATCCCTATCTTAGCAAAATATAAAACAGAAACAGTATGACCAAAGTATATGTAATGGCGACATGCCCCGACTGCTTCCAAGTAAAGGAACAGCTTAAAAACAACCCTGAGTATCAGCTAATTGACATCGGTGAGCATGTCCTGAACCTAAAAGAATTCTTACGTCTTAGAGACTCGAATCCGGCTTTCGACAGCGTAAAGGCAAACGGCTCCGTCGGCATACCATGCTTCGTAACTGAGGACGGCAGCATAAGCTTCAGCATGGATGACATAATCATTGACAAAACCCCTGAAGGTGCGTCCTGCAGTCTCGACGGAAAGGGGTGCTGAGCAACGGCTGGGGCTGAGGCGCGGACAGCGGGAAACGGGCACTAAAACCGGAAAGTCAGACCGCCGGCGAAGGAGAAGAACCACCTGACGGGCTGAGTGCTGCTGCTCAACATTCCGTTGACGGAATCTCCATTGGAATAATGACGTATATAATTATCAGTCAGGCAATAATGAAACGCAGGCATGAGCTTGATATCGAAGCGCCAGATACCGTAATTCAGACAAGCTCCGGCATCCACTGTCATCGAAAACTGATTGTTGCGCTCCGTCCAAGTCTTGTTCCACATCTCTCCACCCTGCACGACAGTCGAGCCAGTAGACACTGAACTGTCATCACCTGAAATGTAACCGGGAGTAATACCGGCAGTAAACTCGATATTGCTGAACAGACTCGCCAAGAATGCGGTGAACATATCCATCGCAGACTCTCCTGTATCATAATCATTGTAAAGATCCCAAAAAACGGAATTCGCAGCACTGCTCAGCCCCGACTCCAACCTCGCCCGACGACTCCTGGTCCCTGTCCGATAAGCAAATGCCACAGGCACACCGAAGGCATTGTCCACCTCCGCCACGCTAGGCGTATATTGAAATCCCGCCCTGAAACCAAGACCGTTATAATAGAATTGACCATAAGTAAATCCCACCGTAGCATCAGCCTCAACTCCCTTATACATAGGGACATTGACCCCGACAGTAAAACCCGCATCGCGATTGAACGTTCTTGTCTGAGCGCTGGCCACTCCAGAAGTCAGACACGCCAGAAGACATGCCGCAACCAAATAACTTAATTTCATAGAATCCTGTTATTAGACATCCGCCCGCAAACCTCTGATTATTTTTGAATCGCCTGGGAGTTACTAATCTTCCTGACCTCGATTACGCAGTCGGCAGGGGCCTTAATATTTTCGTCTATCGTGACGGAGCCGATTTCGTCTGCTACAATGTGGCCTGACATCGGGTTTTTGATATTCGTTATCGCTCCACGGATATCGGCATTGACAGTAGAATACTCGAATGCGCGGTCGCAGTCCGGGCCGAAAGTGCAATTTTCGAGAACGAGGTCATGTGCGTAGCAGAGCGGCTGTTCGCCCGTGATGTGGCAGTTCACCAGGCGCAAGTGGCGGGAATGCCATCCGAGATATTCGCCATTTAGCTCTGAGTCATAGACAGTTACGTTCTCTACTTCCCAGAAAGCATCTTTCGTGGTAATCTTGGCATTATGCAGTTCCACGTTCTTTACATATTGGAATACATATTTGCTTTCGCTTACCAGTCCGTCGATGCGGATGTTCTCGCTGAACATAAATGGATAAGTGCCTCCGATTAATCGTAAATTCTTGGCATCTATGTATTTACATCTCCAGAACACCTCGTCGGCATCGTTCATTACTACGTTCTGGATATCGATGTCGCTCATTTCGCGGAACATCTTCGGAGCATCGATTGTGGTGTCGCTCATTTTGAGATGGTCGGAGTACCATAATGCAGAACGTCCGCCTACAGCGAAATAGCAGTTCTTTATAGTAAAGCCATGTACGTGCCAGAATGGGTAGTTGCCCTCGAATACGCAGTTTTCGGCTTCGATGTTGCTGCACTCTTTTATGGCGGATTCGCCTTCGCGGATAGTTACGTTCTCCAGTCGCAAATTATGTGATTCGAAAAGCGGGCGCTCGCCGCCGAATTCGGTATCTTTTATGAGTTTCATATGCTATATGTTTTTGGTGTTTCATCTGCAAAGATAATGCTCAAGATCCGAAATCATTTACCAAAAACGCGGATATAATTACCATATTTATCCCTCGAGCCCATCTTCGATGGCTTTTTTTATCATTGTCAATGCCTTTCCGTGTTTTGCCTGAAGGTCTGGAAAGTCTCTCCCGCGCGAGAAATTGTGCTGCTGGTGATTTCCATATAAAACTTGTCGAACAATTCCCTGAGCTTCCCGGTGTCATGAATCAGCTCCCGTAAGGCCGCGAGCTGCCTGGCATTGTCAGACTCCGGAATCCATAGTTTCAGATAGCCTCCTTCGGCATATTTTTCTTGGAGATGCTCCACAGTCCTGTTCCACATTTGTTCGCGGTCCATTTCCGGGTAGTGGGCGAATCCATATTGGACAGTCCTCTTGACTACAATCTCCGGATTGATCTGTCTGTCTGATTCCGCGATTATTCTCCCGTAAATGCTGCGTGGAGGATTCTTGCCGGAAGCCCTGTGATCTTCGGCCGCCTGGGCAGCAAGCTCTATCTCCTCTGCAGAAAACCATTGACCTAAACGCTTATCCTCCCGAATCTTACGACCCGAAGCGAGGTGATGGAACTCGCGGCCTTCCGACAGTCCCAGGTCGTGGTACGCGGCGGCGAGGTAGAGAATTTCCGGCTTTACGGGATAGAACTTCGCAAGCTCCTGGCTCTTGGAAATTACGCTCCGGACGTGGTCCTCACGATGAGCGGCGTCGAACTCGGCATATTGCGGGATAATCTCTTTTTCGATGAATTCGTGGAAGTCCATAAATCGTCAGTTTGTTTTGTTAATCTTTCAAATATACGCATTCCTTTCGCAAAGTGGATGGTTTTCTGACTTTCTAACTAAACATATATCAAATCTTTTTCGATACGAGGTCAACTTTTCGTTTAAGTACCGACTCGAGCAATATGGTTATTTCAGACAAAACAAATAACGAAGGATTAGTAACCTTAATCAATACATCGACATCACTATCAGCAGTTAATTCTCCCGTCCCATAGTCCGCAGCGCCGCGATCGAGAGCGGTAAGGCCAATGCGAATGAGATGATGTCTGAAATAGGTTGGGCCACCAACATTCCGTCCAGACCTGCCATGTATTCCAGGACATAAAGTATAGGAATAAAGAAAAGTCCCTGACGTGCCATTGCTACCATAACGGCAGGAATGACACGTCGGATATTCTGCAAGTACATGTTCGAAAGGACTATAAAACCGACCACTGGAAAAGCAGCGCATTGCCAACGCAGGGCCAATGAACCATAATGTATGACTTCGGCGTCGTCTGCGCGGAAAACAGACACGATTCCCGGGGCGAACAGTATTCCGAGAGCAGCGAACACGACACAGTACCCCGTCATGACATCCGCGCTGAACCAGAATGCTTTACGCACTCGAATATAGTTTTTCGCCCCATAATTAAATCCGCAGACAGGCTGGAATCCCTGTCCAAAACCTATAAGTGCAGACGAGACGAAAATAATCACGCGGTTCACGATGGAAAATGCAGCAATCGCGGAATCTCCAAAATTACCGGCAAGCTGGTTCAGACATATTGCGGCGATGCATCCCAGTCCCTGACGAGCAAGAGAAGGCAAACCACCTGCCACAATTTCATTGAACTGAGCCCTGGTCGGTCTGAAATTCTTAAACCGAATTTTGATTCCTCCCCGCATTCCGGTCATACTCAGCATGATAAAGAAACTGACCGCTTGCGAAAGCGCGGTTGCGAGACCGGCTCCGGATACGCCCATGTTAAGCGTAAAAATGAAAATCGGATCGAGTACGACATTAAGGACAGCTCCTACAGATATGCCGATCATCGAAAGGAAAGCATTGCCCTGCAACCTCATCTGGTTATTCAGGACGAAAGTGCCGACGATAAACGGCGTCCCGAGAAGTATATACCGGAAGTATCCGACGGCCACCGGAACGATAGTCTCAGTCGCTCCCAAAAACCGCAGCAACGGACGTGTATAAATGAATCCTACGATGGCGAAAAGGCATCCTGTCACGATAGCCGTAAAGAATCCGCATGCGGCCATAGAGCCTGCCCCGGCCATGTTTCTGGAGCCCAATGCTCTGGAAATATAGTTGCCGGACCCGTGGCCAAAGAAGAAGGAAAACGCCTGAACCAGAGCCATATACGAAAACACGATTCCCAACGCCGCCGTGGATTGGGTATCGATATTTCCGACAAAATATGTATCTACGAGACTGTATATGCTGGTAATCAGCATACTGACGATGGACGGTACAGCGAACTCGGACACCAAATGCCCGACCGGGCTGGTCGTCATTTTTAAAAATTTTTCTTCTTCCTCGTTCTTCATTTTATTCTGTTTATACCAAGGACGCTTTATACCAATCGAAAAGTTTCTGAACTCCGTCCTCGATTTCGACCGTATGATGCCATCCGAGGGAATGGAGTTTGGTCACGTCAATGAGTTTTCGCGGGGTCCCGTCAGGCTTGGACGCGTCGAAAACTATCTCTCCACCGAAGCCGACAGCACGACGTACAAGTTCACTTAACTCACGGATTGTCAATTCTTTACCCGTACCGACATTGATATGACAATTTCTAATTTCGCCGAGAGCGGGAATCGCGCCTCCGCGGCCCTCGCTGTTGTTTCTGTCGACCGCCCCATCGGTACGCGCCCCATAAAAAACTGATGAGTATTTGTCAATGCCGATGATGTCGCTGAAGTTTACGTTCAGGAGTACATGGACGCTGGCATCTGCCATGTCTTCGCTCCAAAGAAACTCTCGAAGTGGCTTTCCGGTGCCCCAGAGAACTACTTTATTGTCATATATTCCGTAGAATTCGAGGGCTTTGAGGATACGTTCTTTAGGGCTGTTGCCATCGACATTGACCCCACCAATTATGGTGCGAAGCTTTTCGGGCGGGTTTATCGGGCGTTTGTTCATGTCGGTCGCGATGGCGCGCCAGTCTCCTTCGTGGATCAGTTTGGCCAGATATATTTTGCGCATCATGGCCGGCATGACGTGGCTGTTTTCGAGATGGAAGTTGTCGTTCGGGCCGTACAGGTTCGTCGGCATGACTGCGATATAGTTCGTACCGTATTGAAGGTTATAGCTTTCGCACATTTTCAGTCCGGCGATTTTGGCGATGGCGTATTCTTCGTTGGTGTATTCCAGAGGTGATGTGAGCAATGCGTCTTCTTTCATGGGTTGGGCCGCATTTTTCGGATAGATGCAGGTGGAGCCGAGGAAGAGGAGTTTTTTAACGCCGTGGCTGTATGCGTTGCTGATGACGTTGCATTGCATTTTCATGTTTTGCATGATGAAGTCGGCGCGGTACAGGGAGTTGGCCATGATTCCCCCGACGAAAGCGGCTGCAAGTACCACAGCATCAGGTCGTTCCTCATCGAAAAATTTCTGGACTGCATATTGGTCTGTGAGGTCGAGTTCTTGGTGTGTACGCCCCACGAGGTTTGTGTAACCTCGTTTTTCCAAGTTATGCCAAATGGCCGAGCCCACAAGTCCGAGATGGCCGGCGACGTATATTTTGCTGTTCTTGTCTAACATTGCCTTCAGATTTAAGTAATCCTAAAGTAATCATTTTTTTTCATGCTTACTAAAAACCAATATGTAAAGTTAACGTTTTTTTCGTTCTAAATTACTTTTCTCGTGAGTCGTCAAAATTTCCTCTTGGTATTTTTACCGCGCAAACATTTATCGCACAACGACAACAATGAATTGTCTTGTTAGAGAGTAGGCGATGAGTTTTATCGACGGCGCAACGGAGGTCCCGGCGGAGACCTTCGCTGGCGCTCATCCCTCCGGCTGGCGCCGGCTCCTCCCATTTACGAGGTCATGGGTGACCACGGGTCTCTCGCCGGGACCTCCGCTACGCCGTCGATTATTCACGTGGATTCTTTGATATCTAAGTTTTATATATTCCGGCTGCGGTGCTCACCTTGGCGCCGGCGTAGCGAAAATCCACGTGGTATTATGCAATCATGGTGTAGAACGGCCAATATTACAATTATATGTCAGACTACCTGTCGGAGGTTCTTGTGTTACATGCGCTCTGTAACACACTATCAATTAAGATATTACGCTTTCTAAAGTTATCTCCACATCTGCCAGGTGGTATGTTTTTTCATAGGACCTGACAGGTAAATTTCGTCGCAACATGTTGATTATCAACAGAATCACTCTTTTGCAATCCGCCAAGTTGTCCGAAATTGACGTGGCCGAGGCAGGAACTCGGACTCGTCCGCTCAGGTGCTGCGCAATTCGCGGCCTGAGTTCCGCCTCCTGCCGCTGACGTAACTGGATAAATCGTATCCACAAGGGACCCGGACAAAACGTATCCACAATGGACCCGGATAAATCGTATCCACAATGGACCCAAATAAATTGTATCCACACAGGACTGGAGCGGCGACAATATCAATAATTCAGTTATCAATTATTTTTCGAGTAACTTCAGGATGATGAACCACCTCACCTGGTAAGTGTCTCCGGTTCTGGGGTCGGCGCGGCCACCCCTCGTAAACTATTGACAGCCAGGCGGTTCTATAACACCTGCGCGCCGACCCCATAGTTTTTGGTAGGGTCGGCGCGGTACGTTATTGCAATTCATTGATAATCAATGTCTCCAAAATCAGAGACGCGCCGACACCCTGACATACGACGACAACTGATGACACTACAAATCATCCAATCAAGCAGCACGGACTATCCGACAGTGATTGTGTAGCTGGCGCGGAAGACTTGGCCTGGAGAAAGGGAATTTACGCAGTCTCTTTCTGAGAATTCTCCGGTAAAACCTACACGGTCACATCTACCGTACCATGGTTCGATGCAGACGAACGGGACATCCTTGGCAGATGGCGCCCACAGACCGACCAACGGAGTATCGAACTCCAGGGATACGCATCTGAGCCCAGTAGTAGAAACCAGGTCGACGCGACACACTTGGCTATCCCCTATTATGTATGCGCCGATATCGAAGGTGTGGTCATCCAACGGCATCACGCCCCCAGGAGTATTAAGTTCTTGAACATCAGAGATATCCGTACATTGTTTCTCAGAAACCTTAATATATCGGAAAGACTCGAGCGGAACCACGCCCTCGGCTCCACGTCCATATAAACGAAAACAACCACGACTTGCACGACCGGAATCCGAATCTGCTCCGGAGCCAGCAGCGCCCGAGCCGGAAGCAGAGCCATCAGAAAAAACACAGCCAGAGCCCTGAGAGGACGATTTAAGGACTAAAACCTCCGAACCAGAAGTACAAGAACTAGCAGCAGAAGACGCTGCTAAGTTAGGAGCCCCAGATTCAGGATCCGAGTGTCGGGAAGAATCCGATGCACAAGCCGCACTACCCCCATATACAAACCTTGGCAAATAGAACGCAGGGTGCGCACCGATCTGGAACCACATTGTTTGGGAATCATCGCCAGAAACCTCCCACATCACATGTATCTTATTGGCTTCCAAGCGATAACCTATGCGCAACGTAAACTTATACGGATATTTGGCCAACGTCTCCGGCGAAGAATTCAGTTCGAACCACATCTCATCCTCCCGTTCCGACACCAGCCTGAAATCCATGTCGCGCGCAAACCCGTGCTGGCCCATCTCGTACTCGCGTCCGTTCACGCGGAAATGCTTGTCCCACAGGCTCCCCACTATCGGGAAAAGGACCGGCGAATGCCGCTTCCAAAACGCCGGATCCGCCTGCCACAAAAACTCGCGCCCAAAAGAATCTCTGATACTCGTCAACTCCGCCCCATGAAGGGAGATGTTTAAGGTCAATGCCGTATTTTTCAATGTCTTCATATTATGTTATTCTCTTTTATTATCATCTTCCGTTAATATATTATGCTACAAACTTCCGTTACCAACAATTGTCAGAATCTTCTGAGACAGACATCCGTTACAATCCTCTATTATCGACTTCTGTTACCAACTTCATGTTACTACCTTCCGTTAACATCTTCTGCTATAAACTTCTGTTATTCAAAGATCTATAACTAAGTTCCGCAAATGCGAGACACCGCTTATGGAGCACGTTAGGGCGAATGCAAGGCTCCTCCCCCGAGACCCTGAATATGGCACGCACAGAAAAAGTGACTTGTGCTTACTTTTTGCCGCACACCGATTTGTCACATTTTCTTTTCACAAAGATAGTTTTTATCTTTGTATGATACAACGCAACGAACAGAATGAAAAGAATAATCATGACACTATCCGCTGCGGCACTTTTCCTTACAGGAGTGCTGACGGCACGTGAACTTCCTGAAGTACGCACCGCGGCTTCAGATGCAAGAATTACATACATAGGAAGGACATTGAAATCAGGCGAGAACGTATCATTCGACTGGTCAGGCGTTTATGTGCGCGTAAAATTCGAAGGCAACTACCTCGCCATGAAAGCCTCAGACTCTAAGGCGAACTACTATGACGTATGGATCGACAGAGAACCTGAAGCAAAAGCCGACCAGACCATCAGAGTAAGCGGCAAAGACTCAGTATATGTATTGGCTTCACCTGAAATCATCAAGTCATTCAACAGCAAGGGAAAATCATTCAGCCACACTGTCACGATAAAAAAGCGCACAGAAGGAGAACAGGGACTCACCACCATCAGCGAATTCATCACAAAAGCCGGTGACCTTCTCCAAGCTGAAGGACTCAAAACCCGCCAGTTCGAAGTCGTAGGTGATTCATATACATGTGGTTACGGATCGGAAAACAGCACCAAATACGACCCGTTCAAGCCAGAAACTGAAAACAGTAACCTTACATACGCAGCCATTTTGGCCCGCTACTTCGACGCCGACTACTACGTAGTAGCCCACTCCGGAATGGGAATCGCAAGAAACTACAGCGACAAATTCAAAGACTATTACATGCCTGACCGCTATAGTCAGACATTCGATATGGACAAGGACGTGAAATGGGATGCGTCCAAGGATGCTTTCAAGCCGCAGATGACCATTATATATCTGTGTACCAATGACTTTTCGACAGGAAGACAGCCGGCAGAGAGCCTTTTCAGAAGCCACTACATTACCCTTCTGAAAAAGATTAAGGAAAACTATGGCGAAGAACATCCGATCCTTTGCGTTTCCAGCAGGTGTGATGACATGGCAGCTGACTATGTGCGCAACGTCGTGAATACTTGCGGAATGAAAAACGTAAAATTCGTCGGTCTCACAGATGCCATCCATAACAACGAGAGCGAGCTCGGCGCAAGCCAGCACCCCAGCTATCAGGGACACAGGAAGATAGCTCACGCCCTGCTCCCATACGTCTCCACCATGACCGGCTGGAACTTAAACGACGACGTAAAATAACAGATTAATCGACTCCAAGAGCCAAAAACAAGTGCAAGCTCCGGAAACAAATAAAACAGACTGAACGGAACAACAACGTAGAACAACAGACTAATCGACTCCAAGAGCCAAATCAAGTGCAAGCTCAGGAAACAAATAAAACAGACTGAACGAAACAACGACGTAAAATAACAGAATTATGACGACCAGAACCAAAGTAATCGGTGGCATCACTGCAGCAGTGACCATCGCCGCTGTGGCCTTCATCTTCTTCAGATTCTTCTTTGTATTCGGAGAAGGTGTGAAGGCAGGAGACCTGAACCAAGTCATGTATAAAGGGTATATTTTCAAGACATACGAAGGACGACTCATACAGTCGGGACTCCGCGGGGTCGGTAAAGGCACCAACACCATGGAATCCTACGTCTTCGAATTCTCCGTCGAAAACGAAGCTGTTGCAGACTCCCTCATGAGATGCAGCGGAAAAAACGTAGAACTCCATTACAAAGAATATCTCGGCGCACTCCCATGGAGAGGCCAACAGAAATATGTAGTTGACAAAATCTTATCTGTAAACTAATGAACACTAAACTATTATCGGCAGCGATAGCAATCTTCGCCTCTGCCATGGCAATGAATGCCAACACATATCCACTGCCAGATGGCATGAAAATCAAAGCCACCCATCCGGCAAACGACAATGGTAAACTGATGACGATGGAAGAAGCCATCTACTCATCCAAGACATGGCCTGCAAAATTCAGCGCTGCCTGGTACGGCGAAAACTCATACGTCTACCTGAAAGACGGCAAACAACAACTCGCAGACGCGGAAAAAGGCATTGACATAAACGAAGACCCTATACTTGGAGCCTATACGGCGAAAGCCGGCAAATACCTGACGAAGGAACTTCCGGAGGGCGCGGCCAACATCACACCGAACCCTGCGGCGAACGGATTCATGAGCGTGATGGCCGGAAACAGGGCGATCGGCACGGCACCGGCACTCGCATTTACAGTAGGCAACAGCCTCTACTACATCGACCAAAGAAAACATATCTGCACGATTGCGGAGAGCGAAGGCCCGGGCATCGTCTACGGCCAGACAGTCAGCAGAAACGAGTTCGGCATCAGCGGAGGAATCTTCTGGTCACCTGACGGAAAAAACATCGCATTTTACAGAAAAGACGAAAGCAAAGTTACTGATTTCCCGCTACTTGACATCACAACACGCACCGGATCTCTCGTAAACATCAAATACCCGATGAACGGAATGATGTCCGAAAACATCCGCCTCGGCATCTACGACCTCGCGGAAAACACCACCGTTTACGTACAGGCCGACGACTTCGGATACGACCAGTACCTCACCAACGTGACATGGTCACCGGACGCGAAACACATCTTCATCCAGGTCCTCGACAGAACCCAGAAACACATGCACCTGAACATGTACAGGGCATCTGACGGAAAATTCGAGAAAACCATCCTCACTGAAGACAACGAGAAATGGATCGAGCCTGCCAACCCGCTGCATTGGTTCGGATTCTCAGACAAATTCATCTACAGCACCGACAACAGAGACGGCTACAAGAGCCTCTATCTCTGTGATACTCTGGGCAATATCGACAGAATCACCAAGGTCCAGGCCGACGTTCAATTCGTTGCCGAGAACGGCCAGAAAGTATTCTACACCTCATCAGAAGTATCCAGCGCCGAGAACCACCTGTTCAGCGTAAATGTCTCAGTCTCACGCAAAGGCGCCGTAAAGACCGACACCCCAGTGAGACTCACCAAAGATGACGGTTGGCACAATGTCAGGATCAATGACAACGGCACCTGGTTCATCGACAGCTACAGCAGCATAAATGTCCCTACAGTCGTAAAACTCTGCTCTACAGACGGAAAGACCAGCCGTACACTCTTCACAGCAGAAGATCCGCTTAAAGAATACAAGACCGGAGAAGTCATCCTCGGAACAGTAAAGAGCGGCGACGGCAAATTCGACAACAACTTCAGACTCATCCTTCCTAACGGCTTCGACCCTGCAAAGAAATATCCTGTAATACTTTACGTATACGGTGGACCACACCTCCAGCTCGTGGACAACAGCTGGCTCGGTCAGGCTCGACTTTGGGAAATGTACATGGCAGAGCGCGGCTACATCGTTTACGTCCAGGACAACAGAGGTACAGAACGTCATGGCGCAGAATACGAGAAAGCCATCCATAAACAGTGCGGAAAGGCAGAAATGGAAGACCAGATGGCGGGACTCCGTCAGCTCATGACCATGCCTTACGTAGATAAAGACAGAATCGGCGTACACGGCTGGAGCTATGGCGGTTACATGACCATCTCACTCATGGTCAACCACCCTGACGTATTCAAAGTAGGAGTAGCCGGCGGTCCGGTAATCGACTGGAAATGGTACGAAATAATGTACGGCGAGCGCTACATGGAAACCCCTGAGACCAACGCAGAAGGATTCGCTGCCACCAGCCTCCTCGGCAGAGTCAATGACCTTAAGGGCAAACTCCTCATCTGCCAGGGAGCCATCGACAACACCGTGGTTTGGGAGCACAGCCTCAGCTTCGTGCGCGAGTGCGTAAAGAACCTCGTACAGGTAGACTACTTCCCTTACCCATGCGCCGAGCACAACGTAAGAGGACACGACAGAATCCACCTGATGGACAAAGTCACCCTCTATTTCGAAGACTATCTCTAATTCTTCAATACAATGACAACAAAAGAATTGTTCGACCAGATTCAGGCCAAAAAATCCATGCTCTGCGTCGGTCTCGATACGGACTTCAACAAAATTCCGGAAAGGTTAAGGTCAATGCCGCTTTCCGAAGCCCTTTTCACATTCAACCGCGAGATTATCGATGCGACATCTGCGCATTGCATAGCATACAAACCGAACCTTGCATTCTATGAGTGCTATGGCAGAGAAGGACTTGAAGCCCTCGAAAAGACCGTGGACCATATCAGGACAAACCATCCTGAGCAGTTCATTATCGCTGATGCAAAACGCGGAGACATAGGCAATACTGCTAAAATGTATGCCAAGACCTTCTTCGAGACCATGGACTTCGACGCTGCCACCATCTCACCGTATATGGGCAGCGAAACAGTCACTCCGTTCCTCGAATACAAAGGCAAATACGCCATCGTAGTGGCATTGTCCTCCAACAAATCTTCAGCAGATTTCCAGCTCGCACAGCAGGACGGCAAACCTCTCTATCAGGTAGTTATGGAAAAGATGATGTCCATTTCCACCCCTGAGAACATGATGTTCGTCGTAGGCGCCACGAAAGCTGACAAACTCGCTGAGATAAGGACATTCTGTCCGGATAACTTCTTCCTCGTACCTGGCGTAGGTGCACAGGGCGGCTCAGCGGAAGAAGTCATGGCACACGGTTCCAACAGCCGTGGAGGTCTCCTAATAAACTCTTCACGCGGAATCATCTACGCCTCCTCAGGCGACGACTTCGCTGAAGCAGCAGCCAAGGCGGCAGCAGCGACTGCAAACCTGTAACCTGTCCGGCAAACGCGAAACAAATTTAATCATATGGAACTTAAAGACATAGTTTCCAAATTCGATCTTAAAGGTGAGGTTCTCGAAATCTCACCTTTGGGAAACGGATTAATAAACGACACATATAAAGTCCACACCGCAGAAGGCGCACCTGACTATGTACTCCAGAAAATTAACAATGCCGTCTTCACCGACATTGACCTTCTCCAGCACAATATAGAGGCGGTAACGGGTCATATCAGGGAGAAACTCGAAGCTGCGGGAGAAGCCGACATCGACCGTCAGGTGCTGAAATTCATACCGGCGAAAGAGACCGGCAAGACTTACGCAGAGGCCGACGGCACATTCTGGAGAGTCTCCGTTTTCATTCCTGACGCATACACATACGAAACCGTAACACCAGAATATTCATACCTCACAGGCAAGGCTTTCGGTAACTTCGAGGCAATGCTCTCAGATTTGCAAGAGCCACTGGGAGAGACCATTCCGAACTTTCACAACATGGAATTCAGAATGAGCCAGCTCATAGAAGCAGTAGAAAACGACAAATTCTGCAGAATAGACGACCCCGAAGAAGGTGACGGAAGGCATCCGATAGACAACGATCCCGACCATAGTGACGAAGTAATCGCCATGATAGACGAGATCGACGAAAACAGCATCGAGATGTGCAAAGCCGAGCAAATGTTCCGCGAAGGCGTCCTCCCGAAACGCATCTGCCACTGCGACACGAAGGTGAACAACATCCTCTTCGACAAAGATGGCAACGTATTGTGCGTCATTGACTTGGATACCGTGATGCCAAGCTTCATATTCTCTGATTTCGGCGACTTCCTGAGAACAGCGGCATGCACAGCGGCTGAAGACGAGCCGGACACTTCGAAAATAAGTTTCGACATGGAGATTTTCAAGTCGTTCGCGAAAGGTTACATCGAATCAGCAGGCGGATTCCTGACCGATATGGAAAAGAAAAATCTGCCATACGCAGCGTGCATGTTTCCTTTCATGCAGGCCGTCCGATTCCTGGCAGATTATTTGAACGGTGATGTCTATTACAAGACAAAATATATAGACCATAACTTCGTCCGTGCACGTGCGCAAATGGCTCTGTTCCAGAGCGCTATGGAGCACAGCAAAGAGATGGCCGACTACATCGCTTCACTATAGACGTGACATAAATTCCAATGCGATATCGAGCGCTTTAGCCCGTATCCCTCTGGAAAACAAATGATCACCTTTTGGAATGACATGCAGCTCTGCTTGTGGCAGGGCTGCATTTATTTTACTCGAATAATCGCAAGTCACAAGTTTGTCGCGCTCCCCCATCAGCACACAAAGCGGCCCCGTATAACCTGAAATTGTCCGGTACGTATCCAGGTTCATCGCGGTAGTGAAATAGCAACGCCCCAGCTCCGAGCCCCAAACTGCCACAGTATCAGGGATATTCACAGGATCGAACGTCTCCAGGCCCACACGCCCCGCCTTCGAATCAGCCTCCACATTCACCGCCGGCGCGAACATGACCAGCCCCTTGAGAATGCTCTCCCCCGCCTGCTCCAGCCCCGCCGCCGTAATGAGCGAAACCAGCCCGCCCAGCGAGTGCCCGCAAAGAATTATGTTTCGGGTCAATGCCAATTGCACGTAGCTTATAACTGCTTGCAAATCACCAACCTCCGTCAACGGTGTCATTTCAGTGATATTTCCGGTACTATGTCCGCTTCCGCGGAAATCGAAACGTAGAGTATCATATCCGGCAGCATTGAACCCATCCGAAATTCCTCTCACGGGGTTCAGCCAAGAATTCATCATGAGCCCATGACAAATCACGACAAGAGGCTTGTCTGATGATGTTTCGCCGACAGCGGGCGACAAAACTGCGTAAATATCACCTGCCGGTGACGGGATGGTAATTTCTTTCATTATCTGAGTCCTACATTCAATATAATACCCGCCTTGGCCATAATACCTGGCTGAGGAACGTTACCATAGTCGAAATACTTATGGTCGAGAAGGTTATTTACTTCTACATAAACATTATACGAAGGTCCACGACGGAAAGCAGAGTCCCAGGAAAGCCTTACGTCCACAAGAGAATATGGCCTGTAAGCAACCATTCCTTTGGAAACCTTGTTCTCGAACAACTCGTAGTTTCCTTCCCTCTCCTGCCAACGCCATGCAGCATTGGCACTCAAATTCTTCCAGATATGGAAATCGGATCTCACGACCACTTTGTGCTTGAGATATTCGAGCGCATATTTGGACTGCACGGTAGAACCGAGTTTCTTGTCCTGGGAAATGTGACTGTATGTGACATCGATGTTTCTCAGGAAGAAATCGTCACGGACCAGCATCCTCGGAAAATCTACTCTAGCAGAAAACTCCTGACCGAAAGTGTTGATTTTCGTATAGTTGCACGAACGCCACGGAGCGTCTTCGCCTTCAGACAAATCCTTGGTCCAGTCGATCATGTCGCTTCCCATGTTGTAATAAACAGTCGCCACGGCATTGATCCAAGGACGAGAGAAACGGAGTCCCCCCTCGACAGACTGCATCTTTTCGGCCTTCAGGTTCTTGTCCGCCGCATGGCCACCGACCGAATAATAGAGCTCGGTGAAAGTCGGCATACGGAGGGACGAGTTGTAGGACGCATAGACTTTCCAGTCACCGAGGAAACGCCAGCTGACATTCACACCCGGATAGAATTTGAAATCATCCTCGTTTCCGGTGTTCTTCACGGCAGCCACGCCTGCAGATGCAGAAACGTTGGCTATGTCGATGGAGTGCTCCAGGAACAGGCTGATATTTGTTCTGTTAAGTCCTTTGGCGTAAGTCTTCTCAGCGTCGCCATGTATCTTTTTAGGAGAAGCGAGCGGCTCACCGAGATTCGTGCTCAAGAGGTCTTCATTTCTCATTTCCGCGCCGAAGGCAGTTTTTCCGGCCACGGTCTCGAACCAGCTGTTCAGGTTTACACCCCAGACACTTGTACGATGATAGTTGAACGGGACCTTGTCAGGATTATCGCGGACGAGTTCGAAACGGTCCTCGCTGCGGTTCCAGTAAACAGAAGGTTTGAACTTTATAAATCCATGAGTCTGGGCTGATACCGCTCCGTAAGTCTTCATGGTGTGCTCGAACTGGTTATCGAACTTGGCACTGTAGAAGGTATTGGAACCAAAGTCCCTGACACTCACGCCTGCATGCCAGTCGATATCAGCTGCAGAAGTCTTGTACGAACCCTGCCAGAAAGCCTTAACTGTCTGATAATCAGTATTGAGACCACCCTCAGAATTATGGTTGAAACCGTCTGAGCGAAGGTATGAAGCCGAAAGTTTGGAAGAAAAATCTCCCGCCGTCCAGCCGAACGAAGCCCCACCGTCGAAAAAGCCGAAAGAACCGCCCTCGGCGTGAGCTGAAACTTCGCGTCCCGCAGCTTTTTTAGTGACGATATTTATGGCTCCTGTCAATGATGATGAACCATATGCCACGCCTGCAGGGCCCGAAAGCACTTCGATCCGGTCGATATCATGTACGTCTACAGGGAAATCGACTGCATTATGTCCTGTCTGCGGATCGCAGATATTTATACCATTAAGGAATACTGCTATCTGGTCGCTTGTACCTCCTCTCATACTGATATCAGTCTGGGCACCAAGATCTCCACGCTGGCGTACATCTATGCCTGCCACATATTTCAGAAGATCATTGACACTCTGCACAGGGAGTGAAGCGAGGGTGGTGCTGTCCATGAGTGTGACGATTCTGGCACTTTTGCCCAATGCTACAGGTACACGGCTCCCCGTTACTGAAACAGAATCTAGTCTTACTGGATGATTGTCCTGTCCGTTTTCCGCGGAAACTGAGAAAACTCCCGCAGATGTCAAAAGAAAAAGGACCACTGCCGCACGGCAGCTCCAAATGTTTTTCATTACTAAAAGATTGGTGTTTAGGAACTTCACCCTGATAAATGGATTCCGGATACCCATAAAAAGTCAGGTGAAATTCAAATTATACGAGCACAAAGGTACACAAAATTAATAAAATGTCTATTCGAGAACACAAACGTAACATTAACCAATATATATATATTAATTCGTTTTGATATTATCATAGTATGTATTATTTTTGTGAGAGAGAACGTGAAAATTGCTATGATTTCGATTATTGTACCGCTATATAACGCTGAAAAATACGTCCATGCCTGCGTAGAAAGCATTCTCGGACAGACATATAAAGATTTTGAATTGCTTCTCGTAGATGACGGAAGCAAGGATTCAACGGGCACCATCTGCGACAAATATGCAAATGACGACCATCGAGTAAGAGTATTCCACAAAAAGAACGACGGCCCGGCTTCCGCCAAGAACTATGGTCTCGAAAGGGCTGAAGGCCAGTATGTTATATTTGTCAATGCCGATGATTTCTGGTTTTCTCCAGACACACTTTCCACCTTGCACGGCTTGGCTGAAAAGCATCATGCAGATATCGTAAAAGGCGAATATGTATATGTGGATGAGGACGGAAAGAAAATCACATCTCACAGGCGTCACAACTGCGTGGCCAATAAAGTAATAAGCAGACATAGAATGCTCCGTGACGGATTCGCCGGAGAATTGTCGTTCTTCTTGGCATTGATCCGGAAAGAAAAGATGAATGGACTCCTTTTCGACGAAAGTTTCTCGTTCGACGAGGATCCGGAACTTTTCGCAAGGCTTTTCTGCAGAAATCTCAGGTGCGTGTACACTCCGATGGAGTTTTACGCATATAGGGTGCATCCGGACACCATCAGGGCCGCCCACAAACTTTCCAGCCTCCAGTGTTCATTCTCATTGGCAGGAACCTTCGCGAGATGCTCGTCAGACGTATCCGGAAAACTGCGCAAGCAGTACCGGCGCATGAGCGTGAACATGTATTACAGAGGTCTGCAGATGATGACTCACGAGGATTATAATTCGAAGAGAAAGACCATTATAAAAGTCCTGAAGCTGAACGAATTGCAGAAGAAGACCAGGAGCCGTATATTCAAGTGGGGTATATTCAACAGTCATTTCTTCTCTTGTATCGTTCCTCCTGCCACTGGAATATCATTCGTAAACAAAAGCAAATGGGCTTCGGAGCCTATGAATATGGTCAGCAAGTCCAGCAGGCTTTCGAATACGGTGTACTTCAACAATAAGGGGGAGGGTGGACACGGCAAGTAAACATTAAAATCGTTTTGTAATAACAAATATTCTTCTTACCTTTGCCGGCCGTAGACAAACAATTAAAGCTATGATCAACTCAGAAGCAGGAAGATGCCTGTTATGTAAAATACCAAAATGTTCGGCAGCATGTGCCGTAAAGACAGATGTACCTACATCTATCAGACTATATAAAGAGGGACGTGGCGAAGAAGCAGCCCGTCTCCTTTTTGCGAACAACCCATTCTCAGCTATCACTAGCCGCGTATGCGATTGGAGCAAGGCTTGTTACGGGCATTGCGTCTTGAACGCAAAGAAGATGCCTGTAAAGTGGCATGAAATCGAGGCTGAGATTACCGGAAAGTATCTTTTCCATGCCTCCATCACGCCGGGCACTCCTAACGGAAAGAAAGTGGCTATCGTCGGTGCCGGTCCTGCCGGCATAACGGCAGCGTTCATTCTCAGGGAGCACGGATGTGAGGTCGTGATTTATGACGAGAATCCTCTTCCTGGAGGCGTACTCCGTTATGGTATTCCTGAATTCAGACTGAGCCGCAAATACATCGAGCAGTACGACCGCATCATGTCGGAAGCCGGTATCGAATTCATAGGTGGCAAGCGCATCGGCCGGGATATCTCCGTAAAGGAATTGAGAGAGAACTACGATGCTGTGTTCATCGCTACCGGAGCAGCCGTTCCGAGAAGATTGGATATCCCGGGAGAGGATAATCCTAATATTCTCTATGCTCTTGATTATCTGAAGGATCCGGATTCTTATAAGCTTGGAGATAGAGTTCTCGTAATCGGAGGCGGAAATGTCACTATGGATGCCAGCCGTACAGCGCTCAGACAGGGTCACGATGTCACAGTATATTATAGAAAGACTTTCGAGAACATGCCTGCGAATACACTCGAGGTGAAGGAAGCTCAAGAGGAAGGCGTGAAGTTCTGCGTTTTCGAGGTTCCTGTAGCTATCGAGGGCAACAACATCGCTGTCATGAGAAAATGTGAGAATGTCGTAGGGGCTGACGGACGCGTATCTACCAAGATGATAGAGGGTTCAGACCACAAGGTAGAGTTCGACAGTATGCTTGTAGCCATCAGCGCAAGTATCGACAACAGCATTTTCGGAGACGAAAAGCCTGAGACTAATAGAGGTTGGCTCGTCACTGACGAATCACAGCAGACCAGTCTCCCTGGTGTTTTCATCGCCGGCGACCTGATTTTGGGCCCTGCCACCGTAGTGGAGGCAGTAGCTTCAGCCAAGACTGCCGTAACCGGCATCATTAACTATCTCGGAATCTAATCCAGATACAAGATAATAACAATCGCGGGCCGGCAGCCAACAAGCTTCCGACCCGCGATTATTTTGTATTCTAGGGAGCAGTCGCACTAGCCGTGAAAAACACTTCTTGCCCGCGCGAGCTTCAAGCCCTTAAAGGTTTATCGCAACCCGGCAATTTGAGCCTCCAGCGAAGGTAAGTCCCTCACCCCGAGGGAGGGATTTAGGGTGGGGGTAACGTGATAGGCTGGAGCAGTCGCTCAAGCCGTAAAAATAATACGAGCCCGCGCGAACTTCAAGTCCTAAAGGTTTATCGCAACCCTCAACTGCTCCAGCGCCTGCTCCAGGACAGAACGCGGACTAGCCACATTAAGACGCATAAAGCCCTCGCCGCCGTGTCCGAACATCTCGCCGTCATTCAGCGCCAGATGCGCCTTGTTCACGAACAAATCCACGAGATGCTCATGATCCAGGCCCAGCGCCCTGCAATCCAACCACACCAGGAACGACGCCTGAGGACGGAGCGGCTTCACAGCAGGAATATTCACTGCACACCAGTCGATAACGAAATCGATATTAGCCTCCACGTACTTCAGCATTGACCTACGCCATTCCTCGCCCTGGCGGAAAGCCGCGATAGTGGCGAAAGGCGCGAACATATTCGGATCGTCGAACTCATTGGCCGACAGCCATTTGAAGAACTTCTCACGAATTTTCTCATTCGGAACGACGCAGTACGAACTTACGATACCGGCCATATTGAAAGTCTTGGTCGGAGCCCCGAAAGAGATGCTGCACGCAGCCGCCTCGTCAGAAACCGACGCGAACGGAATATGCTTGTTCCCCCAAAGCGCCATATCGCAGTGAATCTCGTCCGAAATCACCAGAATGCCGTGAGTATGACAGAAATGCGCGAGTTTTGTCAATGTCTCCCTGTCCCAAACTATACCGGCCGGGTTATGAGGATTCGACAAGATGAGCACCTTGCATTTCTCGTCAGCGACCTGCTCGAGATTCTCGAAATCCATGGAATACGAACCGTCCGGATTCTCGCGGAGAGGATTCATCACCACTTCCCTATCGTTTCCCTCCGGAGTAAGACGGAACGGATGATATACAGGAGGCTGGATGATAACCTTCTCGTCAGACTTCGTAAAGACATTGATAACCATACCGATACCCTTTACGATACCAGGGATGTAACGAAGCCACTCACGTTTCACTTCCCATCCGTGATGAGATTTTATCCAGTCGATAACCGACGGCCACAAATCCTGAGGATCCTTGCAATATCCCAAGATTGGGTGCTCTAAACGCTTCTTTATAGCGTCCAAAATGAAGTCCGGGGTCTCGAAATCCATATCAGCGACCCAAAGAGGAATAAGATCATCCCTGCCATAACGCTCCTTCAGGACATCCAATTTCAACGCCCCAGTGCCATGACGGTCTATAACTTTGTCGAAATTATACTCTGCCATATTACTTTTTCAATGCTTGAACTATATCCTCATAAATGTCGTCGACATCTTCCAGTCCGATAGAAAGTCTTATCGTCGTGTCGAGCACATCCATCTCCCTACGCTTCTCATCGCTGAACGGTCCGAAAATGGTGCTGGCAGGATGAATGGCCAGTGTACGGCTGTCGAAAAGATTCGTCGCACGATATATAAGTTTAAGACTGTCAATGAAATGGAAACAATCTTCTTTACTTTCGAGGTCTATCGTGATCATAGCGCCGGCTGTAGGACCGAACTGCTTTGCAGCCAACTCGTGATATGGACTTGATTCCAGACCTACATATCCGACATGCTTGATACCAGGAGTCTTCTCCAGACGGCAGGCAAGCTCGAGAGCATTGGACGACTGGATACGATAACGAGCCTCAAGAGTCTCAATACCAAGTGTTTGCATATAAGCGACATGAGGAGTCATGTATGCGCCCAAGTTGAAAAGCAACTCCCCTTTTATGCGTTTTGAGAAATCAGGGAATCCGCCGTAATCGATAATCAGGCCGCCGATGGTAGTAGCGCCGCCTGAAAGATATTTCGTACTGGAAACCACCTCGATATCCACGCCGAGTTTATGAGAAGAAAATTCTGTAAAAGGAATCATAGTGGTATCTGCAATCAGCGGAATTCCGTGTCTGTGAGCGATCTGGGCCAATGCTGCCAGGTCCGCGACTTCTACCTGAGGGTTTGTGATAATCTCCAGGAAGATACAGCAAGTATTCTCATCTACGGCCTTCTCCACCTGGCTCAAATCGGTGAGGTCACAGGCATGGGATTCCACACCGAAGCGCGGAAGTGTTTCAGTTATAAGAGAATATGTATTGCCGAACATGTGACGTGAAGACACGATATTCTTGCCTGCTGACGCCAATGCGAGAAGAGTGTTGCTGATCGCCGCCATACCTGAGTTCAATGCGACTACCGCCTGGGCTCCTGTCAATGCCTTTACACGATTCTCCAAATTCATGACTGTAGGATTCATTACTCTGGAGTAGTCAGGAGCGGTTACTCTGCCACAGAATGCGTCAGCCATATCGGCTGCATTGTCGAATTCATAAGCAGCCGCATGATAAACCGGCATGCTGAGTGCACCATAAGCATCCTTGGAAGGATATGCAGTATGGATAGCCAATGTTTGTTTTTTCATCTTTCAGAAATTTTTCATTTGTTTATTGCGTCCATTTTACTGAGCGATGCGAATGTACGATAATTTTAGAAAAAAATTCTATTTTAAGAGAGAAATTACATGGCCATACCAGATTTTTTTCGTAAATTGCTCTGCTGAAAAATGAAGAGTGAAATGGAAGAGCCTGTAATATCTTTTAAAGAAGCGGTAATCGTGAATGGCGAAACGCCTGTGATATACGGATTGGATATGGATGTATATCCTGGAGACTTCGTGTATATAGTGGGTAAAGTGGGTACCGGAAAGACATCCATCATTAGGACCATGATTGCGGAAAACCCGCTTGAAAAGGGTTTCGGAACCGTCTGCGGTTATAATTTGGCGACCATTAAAGATAAGGAAATTCCATTCCTGAGGCGCAAGATAGGAGTCGTATTCCAGGACTTCCAGTTACTTATGGACAGAACCGTAGAAGAAAACTTGGAATTTGTACTCAAGGCCACCGGATGGAAAGATGGGGATGCCATCTCCAAGAGAATCACCGAGGTCCTCGACAATGTCGGCATGACATCCAAGTCTCATAAGATGCCACACCAGCTTTCCGGCGGAGAGCAGCAGAGAATCGCCATTGCAAGATCTCTGCTGAACGAGCCCGGTGTAATCATCGCTGATGAGCCTACCGGTAATCTCGACAACGAGACCGCGGACGGCATCATGAAGCTTCTTACGAGAATTAACCACACGAAAGGCACTGCCGTAGTGATGGTTACGCATAATAAATCCATCTTCGAGAACTATCCTGGCAGGGTATTTGTCTGCAAGGACGAGGCTTGCAGAGAAATGAAATAGATAATTTATGACTAAGGCGGAGAGATACTACAATATAATAAAGTGGTTTGAGGAGAATGTTCCGATTGCAGAATCTGAACTGCATTATGATTCTCCTTTTCATCTTCTTATAGCAGTCATATTGTCGGCCCAGTGCACGGACAAGCGTGTAAACATGGTCACGCCTGACATCTTCGTGAAATATCCGGACGCAAAGGCATTGGCCTCAACCACTTTTGAAGAACTTTTTCCGCTGGTGCGAAGCATTTCCTACCCGAACAGCAAGGCGCGGCACCTGATAGCGATGGCGCAGATGCTTTCGGCGGATTTCGGGGGCGAGGTTCCGTCGGACATCGACGATCTGATGAAACTTCCGGGAGTCGGGAGAAAGACCGCAAACGTCATAGCCTCAATAGTTTACGATAAACCTGTCATAGCTGTGGATACACATGTTTTCCGCGTGGCACACCGCCTCGGGTTATCGGACGAAAAGACGCCGGAAAGTGTGGGCAAGGAGTTGGAAAGCCACATTCCGGAAAACAGAAGAGCGATATCACATCATTGGCTTATCCTGCAGGGACGATACATTTGCACGGCACGGGCTCCGCACTGCGACAAATGCGGACTTACGGCATGGTGCCGGGAATTCAATAAAGCCAATAAGACTTAAAAGAATAGACACGATATGCATTCGATAATACCATCTGAGAATATTTTTCTCATCAGTTCCATTCTCGTCTTCACAGCCATATTGGTCTCGAGAACCGGAACGAAGTATGGCGTCCCTTCCCTCCTTGTGTTCCTGCTCGTGGGAATGTTGTTCGGAAGTGATGGTGTCGGACTGGTTTTCGACAACTATAATCTAGTGCAATTCCTCAGCATCGTGGCGCTCTGCGTCATACTGTTTACGGGCGGCATGGAGACCAAGATAAAGGAGATACGGCCTGTGCTCGGACCGGGTATTGTCTTATCGACGGCAGGTGTCCTGCTGACGGTCATCTTCACTGGTCTGTTTATATTTTTCCTGTCCAGAATAGAGAAAATCGGACTGTCGCTGTCCATCGTCATGTGCTTCTTGCTCGCCGCGGTGATGTCGTCTACGGATTCCGCTTCGGTCTTCAGCATATTGAAGAACTGCAACATGAGGCTGAAACAGAACTTGAGGCCGATGCTTGAGCTCGAGTCCGGTAGTAATGACCCGATGGCTTATGTGCTGACTATCGTGCTGATACAGGTGGCAAAACTTCTGTTCGACCCGGCTTCAAGCATAGTCGGAATAGATTACAAACAGATCATTTTAGGCTCACTCGTGACTCTGGTTATACAAATGGCAATCGGTACCCTGATGGGTCTTGCAGTGGGATTCGCAAGCGTGCATCTTCTAAAGAAGATTAAGCTCAGCGCCTCGATTTATTCCATCATGTTGCTGGCTGTCAGCCTATTCGCATTCTCCATGACACAGACTATACATGGAAACGGCTATCTCGCCGTCTACATCGCCGGCCTGTATATCGGGAACCATCCTATGAACAGCAGGAAAGAAATATTGTCTTTCATGGACGGCATGACCTGGATTATGCAAATCGGAATGTTCCTCAGTTTAGGACTGCTCGTAAATCCTAAGCAGATGATGCATGTGGCACCGATTGCACTATTAATCGGTCTTTTCATGATTTTCATAGGACGTCCGCTTACCGTTTTCCTCTGCCTGATTCCGTTCAGAAAGATATCATTCAGGGCTAAACTTTTCACCTCCTGGGTAGGTCTCAAAGGCGCAGTACCTATTATTTTCGCCACTTATCCGATAATCGAAGGCATACCTGGATCCGAACAGATATTCAACATCGTGTTCTTCATCACTTTACTGTCACTTATTTTCCAGGGAATGTCCATACCGAGAGTAGCAAAAATGCTGCATCTGAACCTTCCTATGGAGAAGATTCCTGAGACTTTCGGCATTGAAATTCCTGAGGAAGCCGGAAAACTGCAGGACTATACTCTCACTGACGACGACTTGGAAAACGGAAACACACTGAAGGAAATTCAGCTGCCGGAAGGCGCACGTGTGGTAATTATACGTAGAGATGACGAATTTATAGTTCCTGACGGACAGGTAGAATTGCAGTCTGGAGACCAGTTTTTGATGATTTACTCTGACAACAGCAAAAAAAGTCCGAAATTAAGTGCTTCTTAATGACAATGTAACAGTATTTTCAATTATATTTGCGTAGACATAATAAACTATAACAGTTATGGAAAAGAAAAAAATTCTTGTCGTAGATGATGAGGCAGATATTTGCAATATCCTGAAATTCAACCTAGACAACGCCGGTTTCGATACGACAGTAGCCCATTCGGGTGAAGAAGCACTCGCTATCGGCATCGCAAATTTCGACCTCCTCTTGCTTGATATCATGATGGACAAGATTTCTGGTCTCCAACTTGCGCAACAGGTCCGCAAAAAACCCGAGACGGCCAACATTCCAATTATCTTCGTAACCGCAAAAGACACTGAAAATGATATGGTCAAGGGTTTCAACATTGGAGCCGACGACTATATTTCCAAGCCTTTTTCCATTAGAGAAGTTATCACCAGAGTCCAGGCTGTGCTCAGAAGAAGCAGCAGAGACGTGGCCACTCAGAAACAGTTCGAACACCTCGTGCTGGATATGGTGAAGAAAGTTGTCACTATCGACGGAGAAGAAATTGATCTCACCAAGACAGAATTGGAGATTCTGAATCTTCTCATCAGCCATCCGGGAACAGTTTTTTCACGCGAAGATATCCTCGCAAAAGTTTGGCCTGACGAGGTAGTGGTTCTCGGAAGAACAGTGGACGTGAATATCACCAGACTCCGCAAAAAACTCGGAAAATATGGTACCTGCGTGATTACCCGCCACGGATACGGATATTGTTTCGACGATACATATAAAGAATAACACAAGCTTAAATAATAGTTTAAGACTATGAAGAAAAAGGCATTTTTGCCTCTCAGTTCCAAGTTATTCCTTATCGTAACGGCGTTAGCCCTCACTCTCGTCCTTGTATTTGTTTTCTACCAGTATAGAAGAGAAAATGAGTACAGGGTCGAATTGTTGAATACCAAGATGCAGGGTTACAATAAGGAATTGGGGAGTCGTCTTGTCAACAAGGATACTACAAGTTTCCTGAGGTACGAAAGACGTCTTCTGAGAGATGGGGTGCGTACGACCATTTTGGACTACGAAGGAAATGTCCTGTTCGACAACGAGGCTTCCAACTCCATCAAGAAAGACAATCACTTGGGGCGAAAGGAGATACGGTACGCCATTTCTCTCGGTAAAGGCTATGACATCAAACGTGAATCTGCCAATATCGGAGGAAAATGGTTCTACTCGGCTACCGCTTTCCCTAAAAATGGATTCATAGTCAGGACGTCTCATCCATATAATATGAGACTGTCCAACGTTTTGGGCACAAACAGGGGTTATCTGTGGATCGGTCTGGCAATATGTATAATGCTCATCATTCTTTATTACATCTACATCGGTCACATCAACAAGAATATCAAGCTCCTGCGCAGTTTCGCCGAGCATGCTGAGAAGAATGATGACTTGACTAATTTCGATGTCGAGTTCGCTGATGACGAGCTTGGAGAGATTTCCAAGAATATCGTAAGTCTTTATGCTAAACTGAATAATAGTGAGGACGACAAGACCAGATTAAAGCGTCAGCTTACGCAGAATATTGCTCACGAGCTGAAAACTCCGGTAAGCAGTATCAGCGGATATATAGAGACGATACTTGATAATCCGGATATGGATGAGAATACGAAGAAGCAGTTCTTAGAGAGCAGTTTCTCTCAGTGCCAGCGCCTTACTAATCTTATCAATGACATCACTCTTCTCACCAAGTTGGATGAGTCCTGCGATTCATTTACTACGGAGGATATCAATATCCATGATCTTATAGATAGCGTTTACAAGGATGTCACTTTGCAGTTGCAGAAGAGGGGTATGAAGTTCTTGAATCTGGTGGGTCCTAATGTGGTGGTCAACGGAAACCAGATGCTTTTGTATTCTATTTTCAGAAACCTGACAGACAATGCGATAGCCTACGCCGGTGAGTACACTACAGTAACTGTACAGAATCTCAAGCAGAATGAGGGATTCTATTGGTTCAATTTTACCGATAATGGTGTAGGTATTCCGGAGGAGAATCAGGAGCATTTGTTCGAGAGGTTCTACAGGGTCGACAAGGGACGTTCACGAAAGCTTGGCGGTACCGGGCTCGGACTTGCCATCGTAAAAAATGCGGTGCTTATTCACGGCGGTTGGATCAGTGTGCGCACAGCCAGCACCGGTGGCCTGGAGTTCGTCTTCTCCCTCGCCAAATCTAACAGCAAATAGTTTATCAGAACATAATCAAGCGGTCGCAGGGTGGTAAGCCTTGCGACCGCTTATTATATTAGAGATTTCAGAAATTCCCCTGGCAAGCTGGCGGGGATGCCGGCAGCGGTCAGTGCTCGTTCGCTCAGGTACTTCGTAATTCGCTCTCTGAGCACCGCCGCTGCCCGGCTACGCGACATTCTGCAGAAACAGAAAGGGCTACTAATCTCATCAAGATTTACGCAGTAGGCACTGACCAGTCGGCATGGATGCCGGCAGCGGTCAGTGCCCACTCGCTCAGGTACTTCGTAATTCGCTCGCCGGGCACCGCCGCTGCCCGGCTACGAGACGTTCTGTGATAGCTAAGACAGCTGTGTAAAATGCTTGGCTGCACGCAGCAGGTGCTGCATGGCGCTTACCATTTCGTGAGTCTCCTGAAGGATATTCAGGTAAACATAAGCCACTGTGATATTGTCCTTTGTGGACCTCATGCGATCCATCTGCTCGCGTCTGGTCTGAGCCAGACACTCCTTGAAGGTCTCGCATTGCTCCCTTACCTTTTCGGCGCCTTCCCTATCGTGTGAACTGATCACCGCCTCAGAGCGTTTCAACAAGAACAGCATAGTATCGCGAAGCGGCATGAATTCTTTCACACGGTCCATACTCAGCGGAACGAAACTGTTATCGATATGTTCCTCACACGGGTCACAGATTCTACGCAAGCTATACAACATATCTTCGCAGCTGTTTCTCCCGATATGGAACCATGTGCTCTTTTCGATGGCAACATCCTGGTCGATACGCCTGAGACCGAGCATTTCTTTACGTCGCAACTGTTTGAGGTTAAAGCGCTCACGATGCATACTGCTTTCAGCTTTCTGCAGTTTTCCCAAATCTTCTGAAACAAATCCGTCAGTAATCTGCTGATAAGTATCATTGACATACGCAAGGAATTTGCTCTGGCTCTGGAGGATATGCTCAGAAAGAAGTTCCAACGTCCGGGCACTGTCCTTAGAGGTGATCATCTCGTTGAAAATGACATCACCCTTCTCCTCCTGACGCTTCTTATGATAACGTATATTACTGCGTATCAGCAAGAAGAGAGACAAGGCCACAAGCAGCGCAGCTACCGGCATACCTCCGATGGCCATGGTCATGGCGACGATAAAGCAGAGCACGAAAGCAGATCCCGCCGTCACGAACCAACCGCCGATGACCGAAATCACACCAGTGATGCGGAATACCGCGCTCTCCCTGCCCCAGGCCTTGTCGGCCAATGAGGTTCCCATCGCCACCATGAAGGTCACATAAGTAGTAGAAAGTGGTAAGGTCAATGATGTTCCAAGCGCTATCAAGAGGCTGGATACCACCAGGTTAACTGTAGCGCGCACCTCATCGAAAGCTGCACCGTGGGCAAGCACGGACTCATCGACATTGAACCTCTTATTGACCCAAACCTTGACGCGGTCAGGGACATTGGCAGAGATAGAACTTGCGACATTGGTGCTGAACCTCACGAGGATTCTTGCCATTTTCGAAGAACCGAACATCTCGTCTCCTGCATCCTGGCGGGCGAGGTCTACGGAAGTTTTTACGACATTGTAGGCCTTTTTGGATGTAGCCAACGCTATGACCATCACAATTCCGGCTGCGACAAGGAAATATGCCGGGATATGAGCCGGAGAATCCAGAGAAGACATCATGTAGCCCGAATAGTCACCGGCACCGTTGGCCACATAATCCTGGAATGCGGAATATCCGGCCAAAGGAACTCCGATGAAGTTCACCAAGTCGTTGCCGGCGAAGGCCATGGCCAATGCGAATGTACCCGTAAGAACGAGGATCTTAAAGACATTGACCTTAAACATATATAGGATCTGCGTCAGCAGGCCTGAAATCACGAAGCAGGAGCCGCACACAAGAAGGGTGTTCGAGTGGATCCATTCCAGCATTTCAGGGCTCATGAACGATGAATGTTCGAGGCCTTTTATCAGCATGAAGTAGATGATGGAAGTGAAGGCGAAACCGCCGAAAATTCCGATTTTCCACTTCAGCGAAGGATTCTTGTATGTGAAAGTGAAGATGATACGGGAAAGATACTGAATGAGGGTTCCGAAAAAGAACGCTATCGCGACGGAGACGAAAATCGCCATGATGACTGTCAACGCCTTGCTGGTGTTCATCAGATCGCCGATCGCCAGGTCGGGATCGCCCGAGGTTTTCATCAATGATATCGCTACGGTTCCTCCAAGCAGCTCGAATACCATGGATACGGTAGTGGAAGTAGGCAGTCCCAAGGAGTTGAAAATATCCAGCAGGACGATGTCGGAGGCTATGACAGCCAATAAGATAAACATTATCTCCCTGAAGGAGAACATAGATGGGTGATAGATTCCGTTTCTTGCGATTTCCATCATGCCGTTACTCATGGAAGCGCCGACAAAGATACCGACTGCGGCTACGATAATGATGGTTCGGAATGTTGCAACCTTAGCTCCGATAGCAGATTGCAGAAAGTTAACCGCGTCATTGCTGACGCCGACCATGAGGTCGAAAATTGCCAGGACGAACAAAAAAACAACAAGTCCCAGATACACTGTTTCCATTATAAAATATACTCTCTTAGTTTTCGAGCACAAATATAGGCATACGCTATTATATAATCATTGCAATCTATCTAAGAAGATGTTTCGATTTCATTTACAAAATATTACAAATCTCGAGAAGTTTCCGATTTACAGAATTTTAAGTATCTTTGCAAGTTGAATAAATTTGGTATCACTTATTAATATATAAATAATACATGAGTATCCAGCAGGATAATATCAAGAATCTGGTAGAGCGCAGAGCCAAAGCCATGATGGGCGGCGGACAGAAAAGAATCGATGCGCAGCACCAGAAAGGAAAGCTCACCGCGCGTGAGAGAATCGCTCTGCTCCTCGATGAAGGAAGCTTCGAGGAATTCGACATGTTCGTGCATCATCGTTGCACTAACTTCGGAATGGAAAAACAGCATTTTGACGGAGATGGTGTCGTAACAGGGCAAGGTACAATCGACGGAAGACTGGTCTACGTATTCGCCCAGGACTTCACAGTGTCAGGAGGCTCCCTCGGAGAGGCTATGGCACAGAAGATTTGCAAAGTGATGGACATGGCTACCAAGAATGGTGCACCATGTATCGGACTTAACGACTCAGGCGGTGCCAGAATTCAGGAAGGCATCAACTCATTGGCAGGATTCGGAGAAATTTTCGAAAGGAACATCCTCTCTTCAGGTGTTGTTCCTCAGATTTCAGGTATATTCGGACCATGCGCCGGAGGAGCAGTATACTCACCTGCATTGACAGACTTCACTGTCATGGTGAAGAACACGTCATACATGTTCCTTACCGGACCGGCAGTCGTGAAGAGCGTGACTGGCGAGACTGTTTCATCAGAGGATCTCGGCGGTGCGAGCGTACATGCAACAAAGAGTGGCGTGGCTCATTTCGCAGCTGAGAATGACGAGGACGGTATCAGAATCATCAAGGAATTGCTGAGCTACATTCCGCAGAACAATATGGAGGAGGCTCCTGTCGTTCCTACAAATGACCCTGTAAGCCGCGTGGATGATGCCCTGAATGAGATCATTCCGGATAACCCGAACAAAGCTTACGACATGTACTATGTCATAAAGAGCATCGTGGATGACGGCAAGTTCTTCGAGATTCATCAGGCTTATGCGAAGAATATTATCGTAGGTTTCGCGCACATGAACGGACGCAGCGTGGGTATCGTGGCCAATCAGCCTAAGTTCCTCGCCGGCGTGTTGGATATCAATGCCTCCAGAAAGGCTGCGAGATTCGTGCGTTTCTGCGACGCGTTCAACATCCCTATCGTCACACTCGTGGACGTTCCGGGATTCCTTTGCGGAACACAGCAGGAGTATGGCGCTATCATCGCCAATGGTGCGAAACTTCTCTATGCTTATGGAGAGGCTACCGTACCTAAGGTTACAGTCACCCTCAGAAAGTCTTATGGTGGAGCTCATATCGTCATGAGTTGCAAGCAGATACGTGGAGATATAAACTACGCATGGCCTTCTGCCAACATCGCAGTTATGGGTGCCGACGGAGCTGTTCAGATTCTTTATGGTAAAGAGCTTAAGGCAGTGGAGGATCCGGAGGAGAAGGCTAAACTGGCTGAGGAGAAGAAGACTGAGTACAACGACCTCTTCTGTAATCCTTATCAGGCAGCCCAAATGGGTTATATAGACGATATTATCGAACCGAGGAACACCAGATTCCGTGTAATACGCGCGCTCGAGCAGCTTGCCGGCAAGAAACAGACTATTCCGGCCAAGAAGCACGACAATCTTCCTCTCTAAATCGCACGGGGAATGAAACGTATATTACTGATTTTATTTAGTGCCGTTCTTGCAGCAGGCTTTTCCGACATGCGTGCCCAGAACGTCAGCGACCTCATCATTTCAGAGGTCATGGCGGAGCCGGACAGCAGTTGTATTTTGGATGATTATGGCCGGCAAGCAGGATGGATAGAGATTTTCAACAAGTCTCAGGGCACTGTAAACTACGGCGGCTGCTTCTTGTCAGACGACCGCAGCAATCTTAAGAAAAGTCCTGTTACGAAGTCGGATATCCGTACCAAGATCGGTCCCCGACAGGTAGCCCTGTTCTACGCCAGCGGTGATAGCCATGACGGAACTTTCTATGTCAATTTCCAGATAAAGAGGGGTTCTACGATTTATCTCGTCAGCAACGACGGACGCACAATCGTGGATTCCATCGCAGTCCCTGCGACTCTTCCAGCCGGCAAATCCGTGGTAAAATCAGCCCACGACTTGCGTCAGATGGAGTTCGAGACAGAAGCTGAGCCCGCTGCTCCTTCGCCTGCGACAGTGAACGGCACACATGAAACAGAAACCGGCGCCCAGAAGATGGCACGCGAGGACGAGCATGGATTCATTCTCTCAATCGTCTCTGTATCAGTTGTTTTCTGCGCTTTGATTATCCTCTGGTGGCTGTTCAGCCTGCTCGGCAAAGTCTCCGGCAGCTCATCCAAGCCTAACGGCGGAAAAGAGGCTGCCGCGGGTAAGGTCAATGCGAAGGCTTCCGGGAAATTGACTCCTGAGGTGGCTGCCGCCATTTCTCTGGCTCTCGATCAGGAAATGAATGGTGAGGTTTACGCTGCCATTTCCACTGCTCTCCACTTATATAATGAGGAGTCAGTACACGATCAGGAGAGTTTCGTGATCACTATCCGCAGAAAAGAGAGCGGTTGGAACAATAAAGAACAGAATTTCAGACAGTTGCCAAGATAAAGTGGCATTAATCAATAGAAAATATAAAAGTTATGAAACAATATAAATTCAAAATCAACGGCAACGACTACAATGTCGCTATTAATTCCACAAATGGAAATCTTGCTGATGTAACCGTAAATGGTGTTTCTTATCAGGTAGAAATGGAGAATTCTATGCCTGCTGCAGCTCCTGTACAGGCTGCTCCTCAGGCATCTGCACCTGCACCTCAGCCTGCAGCTGCTGCAGCTCCAGCACCTGCAGCCAAGCCTGCCGGAGAAGGAAAGGCTGTTACATCACCGCTTCCTGGTGTTATCATCGAAGTGTCTGTAAAAGAGGGTGATACAGTGGCTGCCGGACAGAAGGTTGCTGTACTTGAGGCCATGAAGATGGAGAACGAGATTCAGGCGGAGAAAGCTGGTGTCGTTACCAAGATTCATGTTTCCAAGGGTGATTCTGTTCTCGAGGGTGCTTCTATCGTAACCATCGCATAACTTTATGGAGCAGATAATCAGTAGCCTGCAACAGTTCTGGGAGTTTACCGGATTCTGCAACATGACGTGGCAGCATCTGGTGATGATCGCCATAGGCATCGTCTTTATAACTCTGGCTATCAAGAAGGAGTGGGAGCCTTTGCTCCTGGTCCCTATCGGCTTCGGTATGATCATCGGTAACATTCCTATGTTCCCCGGTCTGAATATCGGAGTTTATGAGGATGGTTCCGTCTTGAATATTTTGTATCAGGGTGTCAGACAGGGATGGTATCCCCCACTGATTTTCCTTGGTATCGGAGCGATGACCGACTTTTCGGCATTGATTTCACAGCCGAGACTTATTCTTATCGGAGCTGCGGCTCAGATGGGTATTTTCGGTGCTTATCTCTTGGCATTGGCCTTGGGCTTTATGCCGAATGAGGCTGGCGCGATCGGTATCATCGGTGGTGCTGACGGTCCTACCGCGATTTTCCTTTCTTCGAAGATGGCACCGGATCTTATGGGTGCGATTGCGGTTTCGGCGTATTCTTATATGGCGTTGGTTCCTGTGATTCAGAAGCCTATCATGCTTATGCTTACGACTAAGAAGGAGAGGCTTATCCGTATGCCTGCTCCGCGTGTTGTGAGTCAGCGTGAGAAGATTATTTTCCCTATCGTGGGTTTCCTTACGACTGCATTCATCGTGCCTTCCGGTCTTCCGCTTTTGGGTATGTTGTTCTTCGGTAATCTCTTGAAGGAGAGTGGTGTCACAAGGCGTCTTGCTGAGACTGCGCGTGGTCCGCTTATCGATGTTATCACGACTCTTATCGGTCTTACTGTGGGTTGTTCTACTCAGGCTGACAAGTTTTTGTCTACGACATCTGTCAAGATTTTCGGACTCGGACTTCTTTCGTTCATTATCGCTACGATGTGCGGTGTTTTGTTCGTTAAGTTTATGAATTTGTTCTGTCGTGAGGGTCGCAAGATTAATCCGCTTATCGGCAATGCCGGTGTTTCTGCGGTGCCTGACAGTGCGCGTGTGTCTGAGGTGGTGGGACGTGAGGCTGATCCAAGCAATCATTTGCTGATGCATGCGATGGGTCCAAATGTCGCCGGTGTGATCGGTTCAGCGGTCGCTGCCGGTATCCTTCTCGGTTTCCTCGGATAGGTTTTTCAAACCTCATATATCGAAACAGCCCCTGCGTCTTTTCGACGCGGGGGCTTGTTTTTTTACAGACATATTAGTCGCTTACGGCGAGGAATATGGCAAAGTGACTTGGCTGCCGTAGGCAGTCTGACTCTGCAGGACCAGGCCCTCCCGCTGTCGCGGGCCCCTCCCTCTAGTGCCGAGGGCGGCAAGTCCTGCAGAGGCCAGACTGCCTACGGCTCACGTAACATTGGATGTTTACGGTGGAGGCGGTTGGAGGTCCCGGCGGAGACCCGTGGTCACCCATGACCCCGTAAATGGGAGGGACCCAGCTCTGCTGGGAGGGATGAGCGCTAGCGAAGGTCTCCGCCGGGACCTCCAACCGCCGGCGTAAATAAGAATGTTAAAAACACTCTTTCATGATGGCTGTTATGTTCTTGGTCTTGCCCATAGTGTAGAAATGGACAGCAGGGACGCCATGCTTGAGGAGATCCTTGCACTGCTCCATGCACCAGTCGAGGCCGATTTCGTATACAGCATCCTTGTCATCGCCGGCATGAGCAATTCTCTCTGTCAGGACCTTAGGGATATCCAGCGAGAACGACTGCGGAAGCAGCTCCACCTGCTTGGCAGTGGACAACGGCTTCAGACCCGGAATGATAGGGACATTGATCCCTGCCTCACGGCATTGACGCTCAAACCTGTAGAAAACTTCATTGTCGAAAAACATCTGGGTGATCACATAGTCGGCACCTGCATCCACCTTACGCTTCAGATTCTCAATGTCGGTCTCGATATTGGCTGCCTCGAAATGCTTCTCAGGATATCCACCTACACCGATGCAGAAAGACTCCCCTGCTGTCTCCTCGTCGAACTTGCGGATAGCTGACACCAACTCGTTGGCATGCTTATAACCATGAGGATGAGGAGTAAAGCGTTTCTCGCCTGAGATACTGTCACCGCGAAGCGCCATTACATTACTGATACCCAAGAACTTATAATTATATAAATCGCTTTCCAGTTCCTCTGCAGAAGCTCCCCCGCAGATGATGTGCGGAACTACATCGATCTCATACTTGGACATGATCGCAGCGCAGACCGCCACCTCACTGATACGGTTTCTCACGAGATGTTTGGTATATGTTCCATTGTCCTCCTTGCGGAAACTGAACTCGTCCCTGTGACAAGTTACGTTTATATATTTTGGACTGAATTCCATGAAAGTCTTCACGGTATTCAACAATTCTTCCTTATCCATGCCGTTAAGCGGCGGCACGATCTCAATAGAAGGAAACGCCTTCTTGCTATTCTTTAAAATCTCTGAAATTTTCATGGTTTGTCTATTGTTCAAGTAACGTAAAAAATAACCTCAGATAAAATATAACATACGTCTACAAAAGATATCCGAGGAACTGTCTCGCATCCTTCTCGCTCATTCCACGTCTGGCGACATAGTCATCGAACTGCTCCTTGGAAATGTGCCTGATCCCCGGATAAGTCGCCTCCGGGTGGAAGAATACAAATCCGCAAATCGAAGCGTCCGGAATCATCGCATAACTCTCAGTGAGCTCGATGCCGAGTTTCGCCGCGTCCGGAAGCAGCGCCAGAATGTCCTTTTTGAGCGTATGGTCCGGGCAACTCGCATATCCGGCTGCCGGCTTCACCACTTTCATCTGCCTGTCGGCCGGTTTTGTTCGGATCAATGCCTTCAGATGTTCGTCGAGCCACTGGGATGCGGCTTCGGCCAATGTCACCCTTACTGCCCTATCCATCATGCCGTTATAATCCTTGTCATTGTTCGGACTTTCTGTCAAGTTTCCTGAAGGCATGGACGGATGCCTGTAACCTATAGGGTGACATCCGCAAGTGCATGCAAGTCCGTGACTTGTGAGGACGCTTACGGCGAAGACACCCATCGGACCTTTCTTTTCTGACGGCACGAAATCTGCCAATGAAAGGCATACTTTACGACCGTCGGCAATCTCCTGCGGCTGATCCTGACGCATCATCGGGAAACGGACGCTGTCAGCCACGATATCGTCCCCTTCGCGCATTGCATCCAAGAACTTGGCTGCTATCTGCACCTTCACTTCGTGACGTGTACGGAATCTCTCGATAACTGATTTTCCTTCTGCCAATGTCTTTTCCACGATAGGGTCATCAGGCAGTTCTCCGCCATATTTGATACCCCAGACGGCCAAGAACATTCGCCAATCGAAATATGGCAAAATCTCGTCTATCGAAAGTTCCATAGCAGGAATATCACGGAACGAGTATTCATCTTTACGCAAGTATGAGTCTTCCGCAAACACCTCTTTATCAGTCACTTCAGCATTGACCTGAACATTAGGGCGACTCTCATAGAGGGTGCGGATTTTCTGCTGGGCGGCGTGCTCCTCGTCCTCGAATTTCTTGCGGTCCATCATACATTTTTTGGCCATTACGGCTCCCGAGGAGGCGTCCTGCGCGTAGAAGACGTGGTCGTAGAGCGGGGCGAGTTTGACGGCGGTGTGCAGCGCGGATGTGGTCGCTCCGCCGATGAACAGCGGGGTGTCGAGTCCGCGGCGGGTCATTTCGCGGCAGAGTTCTTCCATCTGGAAAAGTGACGGGGTGATGAGTCCGCTGGCACCGATGATGGCAGCGTGGTGTTTTTCGGCTTCGTCGAGGATGGTCTCTTTGTCCACCATCACACCTAAGTCGATGACATTAAACCCGTTACAGCTCAGCACGATGCCGGTGATATTCTTTCCGATATCATGAACGTCGCCCTTTACAGTGGCATTGACAATGACAGGCCTGTCGGTCGAATCGCCTCCCTCGCCGGTCATGTACGGTTCCAGTATCGAGACTGCGTCCTTCATTATTTTAGCAGACTTGACTACCTGTGGCAGAAACATTTTGCCTGCTCCGAAGAGTTCACCGACACGTTCCATTCCGGCCATCAGCGGACCTTCGATGACTTTCACGGCTGTACCATATTTATGATAACATTCCATGATGTCTGCCTCCAAGCCTACGCTTTTGCCTTTCACCAACGCCTCCTTCACACGATCTTCGGCATTGACAGAAACCTTGGCGGGCTCAGTTTTTACGGGTGCGGCTCCTCCGGCGGCAGCGGCTTTCTCGGCCTCCTTGGCCGCCATTATCTCTTGTGCCTTGGTAATCAGGCGCTCGGTGGCTTCGGGGTCGCGGTCCAGAATCACGTCTTCGGCTTTTTTCAGCAGGTCAGGTTCGATGTCGTCGTAGACCTGGAGCATGCCCGGATTCACGATTCCCATGTCGAGACCGGCCTTCACGCCGTGGTAGAGGAAGATGGAATGCATGGCCTCACGGACGGTGTTGTTACCGCGGAATGCGAAAGACAGGTTCGAGATACCTCCAGAGGTGTAACTGCCTGGCAAATTTTGTTTTATCCATCTGACAGCCTCGATGAAATCTATGCCGTAGCGGGCGTGTTCCTCGATGCCGGTGCCGACTGAAAGTACGTTCACGTCGAAGATGATGTCGTGCGCCGGGATGTGAAGTTTATTCACGAGAATATCGTAAGCCCTTTTGCAAATGGCGATTTTTCTGTCGTAAGTCGTGGCCTGGCCTTCTTCGTCGAACGCCATGACTACCATCGCGGCTCCCAGATCATGGATTTCCATGGCCTTGTGCGAGAAGGCTTCTTCGCCCTCCTTAAGGCTTATGGAGTTCACAATGCATTTACCTTCAGCGTTTTCCAGTCCCGCAAGAATTGTTTCCCAATGCGAGGAGTCGATCATGAGCGCGGCTTTGGCCACGGCCGGGTCGTTCGAGATATACCTGACGAAAGTCTCCATGCAGGCGCGGCTGTCGAGCATCGCGTCGTCCATGTTTATGTCTATGATGCTGGCGCCGTTATCTATCTGATCAGCAGCTATTTGAAGGCCGGTCTCGTAATCGCCGGCTGCGATGAGTTTCGCGAATTTGCGGGAGCCCGCCACGTTCGTGCGTTCTCCGATGTTCGTAAAATTGCTGTGTTTAAGGTCAATGCTGGTGTGTTCGAGTCCGCTTACGGTGAGCGGGCCACCGGTCGGGTCATCCGGAATTGCACGTGGCTTCAGGCCCTTTACAGCAGCGCTGATGGCAGCGATATGCGCAGGCGTGGTTCCGCAACAGCCTCCAATTATGTTCAGCAGTCCGGATTCAGCCATTTTTCTTACAGACTCAGCCATTTCTTCAGGAGTCTCGTCGTAACCGCCCATTTCATTAGGCAGTCCGGCGTTCGGATAACAGCTCACAGGGAAAAGGCTGAACCCTGCCACTTCATTCAGGAGCGGAGTCAGGTCGTCTGCTCCGAGCGAGCAGTTCAGACCGAATGCGAGAAGCGGATAATGGCTCACAGACGTGTAGAAGGCCTGTAAAGTCTGTCCTGTCAATGTTCTTCCGCTCTTGTCGTTCACAGATACTGATACGACGGCCGGGAAATGGCGGTCGATTTTTTCGAGGGCATAAAGTGCAGCCTTGGTATTCAGCGCATCGAAACAGGTCTCTATGAGGATGGCGTCCACACCGCCGTCGATAAGTCCGCGAATCTGTTCGTCATAAGCCTCGGCCATGTCCCTGAAACTGTACGGACGCTCGGCAGGATTGTTGATGTCCGGCGACAGGCTCAGCGACTTGGAGGTCGGCCCCACGCTGCCGAATACCAGAATCTCGCTTCCCGCGGCCCTGCGGGCGATACGGGCTCCTTCCAATGCCAGGGTATAGGCCAATGCCTCTGTTCCGTATTCTTTTTGGGATATGCGGTTGGCACTGAATGTATTAGTTTCGATTATATCGGCTCCTGCAGCTATATATTCCTTATGGATTTCTTCGATTATTTCAGGATGAGAGATGTTCAGGCATTCATTGTTTCCCTTCAGTTCATGCGAATTTTCTGGGAGACCTTTATGGAAGTCTTCCTCCGTCAGATTATATCTCTGAATCATGGTACCCATAGCTCCGTCGAGCACCAAGATACGGTTCTTCAATGTCGTTTTGTCAAGCATAATGACTATTTATGAGCTACTCCAAGTTTTTCACTCTCCAAGTTTAGTATTCAATACAAATTTAGGAAACTACTAATTTACGAAGAATAGTGTATTCTACAAGAGACAAAATAAAAAAAACGACCTCCATGGTTCCAAACTGAAAGAGCCATGGAGATCGTACTATTTGAAATTTATCTAACTACCACAAATTTCGCACACGCGAAACTTGAACAACTATTTTAAAAGTCTTGCACGAAGCTTCTCGAGCATATCGTGTGTCATAGCTTCGAGATCATACTCAGGCTTCCAATCCCACTCTGCTCTTGCGCAAGAGTCATCCATGCAGTCAGGCCAGCTGTCTGCGATGCTCTGCTTCAACGGATCAGGAACATATTCCATCTGGAAATCAGGAACCTCACGCTTGATAGCCTCATAAATGGTCTCAGGAGCAAAGCTCATAGATGCGATATTGAAAGCATTTCTATGGATAAGTCTTGAAGGGTCAGCCTCCATAAGTTTAATGGCTCCGTTCAATGCATCAGGCATATACATCATATCCATGAGTGTACCAGGCCTGAATGGGCAGGTGAACTTCTCACCGCGTACAGCAGAGTAATAGATATCTACCGCATAGTCAGTGGTACCGCCACCAGGAAGAGTAACGTTGGAGATAAGACCAGGGAAACGCACTGCACGTGTGTCCACGCCATATTTCAAGAAATAATAATCACTGAGAAGCTCGGTAGTAACCTTAGTAACACCATACATTGTCCTCGGACGCTGGATAGTATCCTGAGGAGTATTCACATGAGGAGTGTTAGGGCCGAATGAACCGATGGAACTTGGGGTAAACACAGCACATCCATGCTCTCTGGCTACCTCAAGCACATTCCACAATCCGTCGATACCGATCTTCCATGCGAGCTTCGGCTTAGACTCAGCTACGACTGAAAGAAGAGCAGCAAGATTATAGATGGTGTCGATGTTATACTGTTTTACGACATTGGCGATCATTTCGCCGTCAGTAACATCCACCTCCGCTGAAGGGCCGGACTCCTTAAGTTCGCCCTTAGGCTCGCATCCACGGATGTAACCTGCCACAACGTGATCGCTGCCATATCTCTTGCGAAGTTCCATCGTAAGCTCTGAACCAATCTGGCCAGTCGCTCCAATTATAAGAATGTTTTTCATGTCAATGCTTATGTGTTTATTGCTTTGTTTTAATTTTGCACAAAATTAATAAGATTTTTTAACAAAAAACAAGAAAATCGCGATAATTTATTAAACGATTTGATAATTCCCAAATAATGTGTAATTTTACATCGCTTAGTAAGCGTTAAAAAATAAGTAGGTAAAGATTTGTGATGGATTTTCGAGGATAGATTCCTTTTAGAAGAAGGAGTGTGCCGGTGGCACATGACTGATGAGAAAAGGAATATAGACCGAAAAGACGCACAAAGATTACCAAGTTATTTTTTAAGGATTACTTAAACTATTTTGAAATATTAGTCAAGATAGCTTTCAAAAACACAATATTGATTATATGTACGGAAAAATGAAAGAGCATCTCAGCAAGACTCTCGCTGAGATCCGTGAGGCAGGCCTCTACAAGGAGGAACGCCTGATAGAGAGTCCTCAGTCTGCTTCCATTCAGGTAGCAGGAAAAGAAGTCCTCAACTTCTGCGCAAATAACTATCTCGGTCTGGCTAACGACCCGCGCCTTATAAAGGCTTCTTCTGATATGATGAAAGAGCGTGGCTTCGGAATGGCATCAGTGCGTTTCATCTGCGGAACAGAGGACATTCACAAACAGCTCGAAAAAGCTATCAGCGAGTATTTCCACACAGAGGATACTATTCTTTATGCTGCCTGCTTCGACGCCAACGGTGGTGTATTCGAGCCGCTTCTTACAGATGAGGACGCTATCATTTCAGACGCATTGAACCATGCCTCCATCATCGACGGCGTACGTCTTTGCAAGGCCAAGAGATATCGTTATGCCAATGCTGACATGGCAGAGTTGGAGAAATGCCTCCAGGAAGCTCAGGCTCAGCGTTTCAGAATCATTGTCACAGACGGTGTATTCTCCATGGACGGTAACGTGGCACCTGTGGACAAGATTTGCGAGTTGGCAGAGAAGTATGACGCTCTCGTGATGGTGGACGAGTCACATTCTGCAGGAGTCGTAGGTGCTACCGGTCACGGTGTCAGCGAGCTTACAAATACTTATGGCAGAGTGGATATCTACACCGGTACTCTCGGAAAGGCTTTCGGCGGTGCCCTCGGCGGATTCACAACAGGCCGTAAGGAGATCATTGACCTTCTCAGACAGCGCAGCCGTCCTTACTTGTTCTCGAACTCTCTCGCTCCTTGCATCATCGGCGCGAGCCTTGAGGTTTTCCGTATCTTGAAGGAGAGCAACGAGTTGCATGACAAGCTCATCGAGAATGTAAACTACTTCAGGGACAAGATGATGGCAGCCGGCTTCGACATCAAGCCTACCCAGAGTGCGATTTGCGCCGTTATGCTTTACGATGCACGTCTTTCACAGGTATTCGCAGCGAAGATGCAGGAGGAAGGTATCTACGTCACCGGTTTCTACTATCCTGTAGTTCCGAAGGAGCAGGCACGTATCCGTGTCCAGCTTTCTGCCGCGCACACCCGCGAGCAGCTCGACAAGTGTATCGCTGCCTTCATAAAGGTCGGCAAGGAACTCGACGTGTTGAAATAGCATTTTAGGGTCCGCAATATCCGTGCGGAATCTGACACGATAAAACAATGGTCCTCAAGCAGTTTCAGTGCTTGAGGACCATTACGTTTATTGTAGCATGGCTGCCGGCGTCGGCCAGTGCCCGTTCGCTCAGGTGCTTCGCAATTCGCTCGCCGGGCACTGCCGCCGACCGGCGACGTGACGGTTAGGGTTGTAAATTAAAATATAATTATATATTTGCGACTAGTATTCATTCTAAACTATCTTGTTATGACACAATTCAAAAGTCTGTCTGCATTTTTAATGTCTTTATTGTTGATGGTTTCGTGTTCGAATACCGATAAAGATGATTTGGAGATAAAACCGATAGCAGCATCGGGTGAAATATCTTCGTTTTTCGACAAGCACCTCCCGGCTCAGTCCAGCACTCCGGCATCTGATTTTTACTTTGGAGACAAGTCGGAATGTATGATAATCAACAGCATGGATGAGTTCAGACGGTCTGTATCTTCACAGATCGACAAACTTCCTGCAATAGATTTCACAAAGAATACTCTGGTGCTTGGACAAGCCAGAATGTCCGACCCCGGATTCAGTTTCAAAAAGCAGTCCGTTACAATCAATGATGACACATTGACGATTCATCTGAAATTCGAGAAGAATAAAGGTGCGACTCCGACTGTCGTTACTTATTTTTATTACTGGGGACTGTATGAAAAACTTCCTGAGAAACCGACTGATGTCGACCTGAACATAGGATAAGGTGATGCCTTCAACGCCTTCTTGATGGTCGGAAGAATGGCATTGACATAATACGTCACTCCGAGGTCGGTAAAATGGTTGCCATCTACGGTACCTTCCTTCATTTCGTCCAGGAGCTTGTCGGCAGAGACATAGTATATACGTTTCTCGCCAGCCTTGCGGAGTTTCTCATAGAATGCCTTCTGGGCATTGTTCCTGGCGGTGATATCCTCGCGAGCATAATTGTTCAGACGCATGGTCGGATAAAGCGGATGCTCCACGATAACAACAGGCACGTCGGGATGAGCGTCACGTATAACACGGAAGAAGGCCTCGCTGCGCTCATTGATACGGTCAGCGCTACAATTAGGTGCATTGTCCAGAACATAGAGAGCAGGTTTCTCGACGGATGCCATGAGCCGGGCGATATCCAGGTCGAGGAGAGCATTACCGCTGAAACCGAGATTTATGACCTCGATATCGAGGGCTCTCTCCAGCAATGAAGTGTGCGCCATTCCCGGGCGTGACACGCAACCTCCCTGAAGAATGCTCGTGCCGTACATCACTATCGGACACCCTCTTCGCGGACTGTCCACCTGAGGCTTACCGATAAAGCTGGATTTGTCAATGCCGATTTCAAGTGAGGTAACACCATCATACAGAGAAAGATAAATCATATATTCACGTTCCTTGCGGTCCATATTTTTCACAAGGACATACTCCGTGGTCTTGTCGTTCTTCGCCGGTCTGCCCACCCCCGTAAAATACCATTTACCGCCATCCAGCACGTATAGGTCAATGCCTCTGATTCCTGATGGTGCCATGTGGCTCATCTGCGCTCCGTAAAGCGAGGTCCATCTGGCCTTGATAATCGGGGAATCTGTACGGAAACGGACATAGATACCTGCAGAATGATGCCCGTGCCGCCAAAGTTCCGGTCGTGTTGTCTTCTCATAAGAGGCTGGAAGCCTGTCGAAAGGGGTCAATGTCTCCTTAGTGGCCTTTCCTCCGATTTCGAATTCCGTGGCATTGTAAAACACCAACTCGTCATTTTCCGGTTGTCCGGCATTTGCGACAAATGCCATAGCAAGCATTGTCACAGAAGCGACCAATGTCGCCAACAATCTGTTTTTCATCTTTATACTGTCTTAGTGTTACTTATTCTGCTTTTCATCGACCTCCGGAAGCGCAGGGATATCGTCGACATCCAGGTAGTCGTCTGGGATGGCGTGTTTGCCGTTATTCTTCGCACCCATACTCACCAACTTGCCGGCAGTTTTCATAACACTCTGTCCCTCAGTGAGTTTTTTCGACGAAGACTCATACGCGTCAGCTGCAGCCTTCAGACTTGAGCCCACTTTCTTGTAATTCTCCAGGAACATCCCCACTCGCTCGATCATCTCGTCAGCAAGCTCGAACACCTTCTCATGATTCGCCACCTGAGCTATCTGAGTCCACGTCATCTTCACTATCTTAAGGGCACCGTAAAGACTCTGCTCATCAGCGATGTAGACATTCTTGTCAGCAGCATTGCGCCACAAATCCGGTTCCTCTTTCAACGCTGACCACAGGGCACCGATATTCGGCACGAACATGATAACATAACCAGCAGACACCTTCGGAGCCTTTATATAATCAGAATAATGCTTATCCGAAAGCTCGCGGACATGCTGCTTCAGACTGTCGATATGTTCTTTAAGAAAACGACGGCGGTCCACTTCATTCTCAGCATTGACATAATCCACATAAGCCTTCATCGAAACCTTCGAATCGATGATGACCTCGCGCCTCTGGTCGAGATGCAGAATCAAATCCGGCCTCAACATATTTCCATCAGAATTCTTGAGAACCTTACCGTCCGCATCCTTCATCGTCGGCTGCACATCGAAATGGATTCCAGGTATAAGACCCTGTGACTCAAGAAGTTCCTCCAGCTTCATCTCACCCCAGTCACCCTGGACCTTGTTACCATGCTTGAAAGCCGCTGCCAACTCGTCGGCACTCTTTCGCGCCGCGTCACTATGCGCCATAAGAGCCCGAATCTGCTCAGCCATCTCCCCCTCCCTTTTGGCTTGGTCAATGCTGCCTTTCGCCATGGTTTCCTTAAGTTTCTCAATATTCTCCCTTAACGGGTCAAGTATCTGTCCGATACTCTTGTTGCTGGACTCCGCAAACTCCTTCTGACGCTCCTTAAGCATATCGCCCGTCTCCGCCTTCATCTGTGCCGTCACCTTCGCCAAAGTCTCGTCAAAACGCTCCTGCAACGCTGCAAATGCCTGACTATGATTCTTTTCGCGCAGGTCAATGTCTTCCTGATGTTGCTTTCTAAGATCCTCCTTAACCGCCTCAACGGCATTGACAGAATCCACCTTAGCCTGCGCAGCAGCTTCCTGGAGGGAGTCGGCGCGGGCCTTCGTATACTGGAGCTCGGCCTCCAACTTCGCGCGCTCGGCGTTAAACTCGGCGAACAGGCGGTTCTCGGTGTCAGTTTCGACCTGACGAATTTTGCTTCGATATATTATTACGGCGGTAATCGCAGCTATTACGATTCCCGCAATGAATGAGATCAGTGTTTCCATGTAGCAAATTTACACAAATTACTTCAGTCTCGCAATGATGCTTTCGCCAAGCGCGGACTTGCGGCGGATGTGGTCCAGGACCTCCTGAACGAACGGGTTATCGTCGAAACCGCCACCACGGACAGCATTGAAATCCTCATCGCGTCTGGTCTTGTCGCCGTCTGCGCCGAAGCCTGTCATCGAGGTCAATGCAAATTCTTTGCTTGCGTCGTCGTAGATCAGTTTATCCAGAGAGACGACGGCGTTTTTCCATTGTTTCACGATGTCGGCGGCCTCGCTGCGGGTTATGGTGGAAAGGTCGATTTTCCAGTAACGTTCGATGGCGTCATAGGCCCAAGTCCATTCATAACTGTAATAATGGTCGAAGATGTCGCGGAAACGCTCAGACAGGACAGTCACGTCATCTATTGTTTTATCTATCACATCGTTACAGATTCTCTCGATTTCAGAAGCCGGGGCGATAAGGCCTGAGATATCCACCCATTGCCCCATTCCTACGGATGTATCTTTTCGAAGCGCACGACGCAGTCCCTCATCAGTGCTTATATCGGCATTCTGCATCCTGGAAATTAGCGAGTTGCCCAAGAATTTCACTATCGCGGTCTGGTAATATTTTATGCCTTTGAACAGCGCCGCATTTCTGATCGTCGCCTTTTTATAACAATAGTTGTCTGCCCTGTGCCCGGACGCTTCTTTCAGGCGTTCGAGAATTTCGATGCCGGCGAACATTTTCTGGACTGTGTAGGGGCTCAAATGATTGAAGTTAATATAGTCCAGACGATGCGGATCCTTTCGCTTGTCTCTTTCCGGCCACTTCTTCACATCTCGAATCGTGCCGACAGATTTCAGATTTACGCCAGGAACGATATACGTAGACCCCTGCTGTTCAATAAGATATGAGAATGGCAAATCCGTGGTATCCAAGTTGTTCACATGGCGGCCCATAACGAGTGAGAAAGCGCCGATTTTCGCCGGCCACAATATATATGAATCGGAGGTCGTCTTCGCTCCCCTTTCGAGGATTCCCTGATGAATCGGTCCGAGCTTATACATGTGATTACTCTGGTTGGAACCCGATCCGGCATTCATGAATGAAAACATTCCGGCTATCAGCAACGTGGATTTATGGTGCGTAACAGTGTAGGGACCGGCAAAAAGGGAGCAAGCCTCACCATTCTCCCCCTGGCAGTTACTGAAGAACAACGACTCTGAGGCGCTGTACCCGTGACCGAGCACACAAGCTTGACCTACAAAGCATTTCGAGATCATCACGCCGTCCGTTATCTTGCTTCCGCTCTCTATGATAAAGTCGTCAGCGATCACGTTCATGCCGATAAAAACCGGATCCTCCTTGCAGGAGTTGACCGAACCGTTGCGAAGCCTGGAGACGCCTTTAATTTTCGAATAAGGACCGATATTCACGTTCACAATGTGCATCGCATCCAGGATTTCGACGTTCTCGCCGATGACACCGAAAGGAACCGCCACGCGCTCCACGTATTTCGCGACCATAGCGTCCAAGGCTTCTGTCAATGCCGGTTTGTGTCTGTAAAGTGCTGAGATATAGGCCTCATGAGACGACAGATTGTCATGGATGGCGACTTCACGTCCTCCTGTTTCATTCAGGACATTCACTTTAATTCCGTTGCCAAATGTAGTATCGCCATAAGTGATGATGTCGGTCACATTTTCCAGATAGGAGCCGTTTCCGATAACGTAGTTGGCGATGTAGTTGCGGACATGTTCGATCATACAGTCGTCTCCGACTACCACGTTGTGAAGTGTGGCGTGGAAGATGCCGCTGTGTTTTTGGATGCCTCCTGCCAGGGTGAAGACTTTTCGGAAGGCTCCAAGCTTGATTTGTCCTGAGAAGGTTACGTTACGAACGTATTCCGGATCGAATTCCGGGTCTACGAAGACATTGTTCCAGTCTTCGCATCTGCACGATTGTGCTTCCAGCTTCGCGATCTGCTCTGCTGAGAGTGGGATGTAGGTTTTCATTTTTCCGTATAATATTTCTGATAACCATTATGTGTGTATCCCGCAAGTTACGAAGTTTTTGGATATCCGCAACGTTTTCAGAAATCTTTTCGACATACGCCTCTCCTGGCAGATGTTTCGCAAGAAATGTAGAGGGGTTTTGCTATCTTTGCTGAAAAATAAGGAGAAACAAATGCAAAAGATACTTTTCGTGTGCCTGGGGAATATCTGCAGAAGTCCTATGGCTGAGTTCATAATGAAGAAGATGGTGAAGGATGCCGGGTTACAGGACGAATTCGAGATATCGTCAGCAGCGACTTCGGATGAGGTCATAGGCTACGATATCTATCCCCCTGCAAAAGAATGCCTTAGGAAGCATGGCATCCCTTTCGACAAGCGTGGTGCCCGCCAAGTGACACAGAATGACTATGATTATTATGATCATATTTTCACCATGGACAGGGATAATCAGCGGTGCATGAAATCGATGTTCGGTGACAATTCCGGAAAAATTCGTCCACTGATGACTCTCGCCGGAAAAGACCAGCCGATTCCTGACCCTTGGTACACAGGCGATTTCGAAAGCACCTACCGCGATATCTGTGAGGCACTCGGTCAGTTTCTTGAGGATTATTCGAGATGATATGCGGAGATTGTCGCTAAAATAGTTTTGAGGAGCTCGGGGCCCATGTGCATGCGAAAGGCATGGCCATCCGCGGCCTTGTAAGCTGAAGGGGCCCAGCTCTGCTGGGAAGGATGAGCGCCAGCGAACCTTTCGCATGCACATGGGGTCCGAGAGGGCGAAAGCAAGTCCCTTCCCCGAGACACGGGATTTAGGGTGAGGGTAACGTTCATGCAAAACGTGCGTGGGGCTTAAAGCCTTCGAACGAGTGATAACCCTCAAATAAGCGCTTGTGCTCAGCAAGTTTGACAACTGTAAGGTATTGAGGAACTCAGGGATCATGAGACGGGTGATATTCCACATCGACGTAAATTCGGCATTTCTGAGCTGGATTGCAGTCAAAATTCTGTCCGAGGGCGGGTCCGACATCAGACTCGTCCCTGCAGTCGTATCCGGCGACCCGTCCGACAGAAGAAGCATCGTCACCGCCGCCTCTATCCCCGCGAAAAAACTCGGCATCAAAACCGCCATGCCAGTCAGTATGGCACTCCGATTATATCCAAAATTGATAATCGTCCGCGGCGACTGGACCTGGTACAAACAATGTTCGGATGGTTTCATGGAAATCTGCCGCTCGTACTCCCCTGTCCTTCAGAAGTTTTCGATCGATGAATGCTTTATCGACATGACGTTCCGCCTATACCGCAAAGACCCCGCCGAGATCGCCTGCCGTCTGAAGGATGAGGTTCGGGAAAAGTTAGGGTTTACTGTCAATGTCGGTGTAGGCTCGAATAAGTTGTTGGCCAAGATGGCATCTGATTTCGAAAAGCCTGACAAGGTCCATACATTGTGGTCAGAAGAAGTGCCTGAAAAAATGTGGCCCCTCCCTGTAGGCGATTTGCTGTGGGTCGGTAAAAAGACCCGTGAAAAACTGACCGGTTACGGCATCAGGACTATCGGCGACCTCGCAAAAATACAAACAAAGGCATTGACAAGTATAGTGGGAAAAACATTTGCAGCGCAGCTACACGAGCATGCGAACGGGCGGGACGACGAGCCGGTGGAAACGGAGGTTCAAGAGGCGAAGAGCATCAGCGCGGAGCATACTTTCGCGCGCGACATCGTGAATCCGACAGAGCTGGACCGGGAGATGTTCAATGTCGCTTGCGTCGTGGCGCATAGGCTAAGAAAGCAGGATTTCAAGTGCACATGTGTGTCGATGTTCATCAAGTTCGCGGATTTCAGCGTCGCCCAGAAGCAGTGTCAACTCCCTCAGCCGACGGATATTACGGCTCTTATTCTGAATGAGGCAAGACGCCTGCTTTCCGAGATTTGGGACGGCGCAGCACCGATACGTCAGGTGGGTATCGGGGTGTCCAAGTTTACGCGCGAAACTGCCGTACAGATGACGTTGTTCGAGGATCCGAAAATCGAGTATTACCAGGAGTGGGACCGCAAATATGACAGCTGTAAAAAGGAAGATCCGAGGCTCGCCGCCTATGAAAAAATGGGCAAGACCAATGCAAATTCGCATTGACCTGACCCATTATGGATCTGAGACTTTGGCGACGGCGACAGCTGGATCAGCGGGCACCTTGGATCAGGTTCAGGAATTCGTTTCTGGTCCGGGCCGAGGTGAGGAATGCGCCGGAGAACGCGGAGGTCGTGGTGACGGCGTTGGATTTCTGTATTCCTCTGATTTGCATGCAGGTATGTGATGCTTCGATTACGACGGCGACGCCGAGCGGATGGAGCGCGTTCTGGATGCAATCGCGGATTTCGACGGTTAGTCTTTCCTGGACTTGGAGGCGTCTGGCGTATGTCTCGACGACTCTGGCGATTTTGCTGAGGCCGGTGATTTTGCCGTTGGGGATGTAGGCGATGTGGGCTTTGCCGATGAACGGGAGCATGTGGTGTTCGCACATCGAGTAGAGTTCAATGTCTTTCACGAGGACCATCTGCTGGTATTCTTCATCGAATATCGCTGAGCGCACGATTTCTTCTCCGTTCTGGGAGTAGCCTTTCGTGAGGAATTGGAGTGATTTGGCCACTCGTTCCGGTGTTTTCAGGAGGCCTTCCCTCTCGGTGTCTTCTCCGAGGAGTCGGAGTATTTCTTTAACGTGGACGGCGATTTCCGCGGTCGTGTCCTTATCGTATATGTCTTCTGACTTGTATGCCATGTCTTTAGGAGTTTTTATCAATGGTTTTTACGAATCGCGAAGAGTTTTTTTTCAACGATCGCAATGACGGGCACAAAATTACACAAAATTGTTCATTATATGGAATTTTTATATATATTTGCCGCCCGAACGAGAATACATTGGTATCCCGTCGGTTATTACAGTTCACAAGGAGGCTTCCATGGGAGGTTTTCCTATAAAATGGAGATAGAGATTATGTATTGGACACTTGAACTTGCAAGCAGCCTGGACGATGCTCCATGGCCTGCATCTAAGGATGAACTTATCGACTATGCAAACCGCTCCGGTGCGCCAGAAGAGGTAATAGAGAACCTTCAGGAGCTCGAGGACGACGGTGAAGTATACGAAAGCATAGAGGATATCTGGCCTGATTATCCTACTAAGGAGGACTTTTTCTTTAACGAGGAGGAGTATTAATCGTTAAATCACTGAATTTCAGCGTATTATTACCTATCCTCCCCAAGTGGGAGGATTTTTTTTGCGCCCATTCTAGAGCAATCTAGGGTAAATAGCAGAAAAAATAAATTATCCTATTCTTTATCCCGAATTTTATCCTACCTTTGCATAGTGAGTAATTGATAGCACAGGACATCTATGGGTAGGAAGAAATCCGAAATCCCTAAAGGGAGTTTCTCGTTGAAAGCCGCGCCTAATGCAAAAGGAGAGAGGCCGATCTATCTTAAGTACTATGTTGAAGGGAGATATGCGAAGCGAAGTACCGATCTGTGGGTACTTCCCGATGATTGGGACGAAAAGAAACAAGAGGTCAAGTCGAAGAACAAGTCTGCGGCTCGTTTGAATGGGAAGTTGACAAGCCTTAAGAAGAAGGTGGACGACCAACTCCTTTCCTTCACAGATGGGGTTATCACTTGGAGGATCGTTCAAGAGATGCTGGACGGTCGGTTCGTTCCTGAAGGAGAGAAAGCCAAGGTTATTCAATTCATCGACTATTGTAACTCCTTGAACGAGACCTTGTACAAGCGAGAGGATTATGGCTACTCTGTGTATTATAACGGGAAGCTCTATATCAAGCAGTTTGAAAAATTCTTGACAGAGTATAAGCATCTGTCATCCCTATCGCTTCAGCAAGTCAGCAAAGAACTATTCGACGAATATGTCGGGTATAAGATTAATGTCAAGCAGTATAAGACCAACGAGGGGATAAACAAGTCACTTACCCCATTAATTAAGGCTGTTCGATATGCCCGAGACAATGGTCTGATTGAAATGAGTAAGGCCCAGCCAATCTTGGATGGTGCCTATTTGGAGGTCAAGAGCCGCACTTATAATCCCGAAAAAGAAGAAGCAAGAGAAGTGAGATATCTGTCCGATGAGCAAATAGAGGATTTCATTGCTTATGAACCACGTTCCAACAGAAAGGACGCAACTAAAGACATCAAGGACGTTTTTCTCTTCTCGCTATATGCTTGCGGGCTACGCATTTCGGATATCGTGACGCTGGAATGGTCGAACATCGATTTCGAGGAAAGGAAGATAAGCAAGATCCAGGTCAAGACAAAGCAGCGGAGCAAGGTTTCTCCTCGGCTTCCCGAACAGGCTGTTGAGATCTTGCAAAAATGGCAGGCTCGTCACCTAAACGAGCGTTTCGTTTTCAATTATTTACCCCAGGATTTTGTATTCTCCAAAGAAACAAGCCATGCGCTGAAGATGCGAATCAATGCTGTTGACCGGACCATCAACACGTCGTTGAACCATATCGGTAAGCAACTTGGGCTTCCATTCAGTTTGACGATTCATGTCGCCAGACACACGTTTTGCGTAAAAGCATTGAATGCGGGGATGTCACTTCACCTTGTCAGCCAACTGATGGGGCATTCAAGTATACTGGCAACAGAGAAGACTTACGCTCGTTATCTGGATAGTACCGTTGATCGTGAGATGGATAAACTGGTGGGTATCTTTACGAAAAAATGAGGCCTATGCTCGTGTTGCATAGGCCTCGAAATGTGTGGATTTCAAAAAAGCTTGGATATCCTCTTGGGAGTACTCGATTGTAGAGCCGATTTGACTGTATCCCAGCAACCCCTCGTTTCTCCACTTCCTGAGGGTAGGGCTCGTCACCCCAAATATCGCAAGCGCTTCCTCATTTGTGTAACACGGCTTGGAACCAAGCCTGATTTGTTGTTTCAAGGAATGTATCTCAGTGCTAAGCTTTTCGACTGTTGCAGCCAGTTTGGCGAGCTGCTCTTGCATGGGATCCATTCCAGCAGGGAATTACTACTGTACCTCTGCCTGGAATAGCTCATCCAGCCGCTTGTTTACAAGAGCTTCTTTAGTCTCCCCTCCTCGACAGCCTCTCATTTTGACGATCTCTTCGGCATCGTCCTTCGACAGATTTGATATGAAGGAAGCGATTTTTTCGATGGTGTCTATTCTGGGTGTTGAGGCAGGGGTAGCGTTTAGGACCTTGAGCACCCAGTCTGGAAAGATTCGGGTCTTCAGGAACTCCTCTCCGAACTTTTCTGCGGCAAGGTAATATAGCCTCTTTCCATATTCAAGGTTGTCCGTGAACTTGAGGCTATCATCGATTTTGCCATTCATAGCCTTGACGATCACCCCTTTCGTTATGGTGTCGGTCAGTGTAGCCATCTCGGATGCAGCACGTAACGAGCATCCCTTTTTGGCCAACTCGGTGATGAAACTCAGAACGGGTAGATCTTCGTCGACCATTATCGAAGCCCCGATGGCGTAGTCCCCGCCTTTCCATGGCGTGGTGCAGGTGTTAATCTCGGCAAGGAGTTGGCCAACTTTCTGGTCTTCGTTGAGGGGGTAGATGAAGTAGAACTCTCCTGCGTAGTTGGCTTTGCTGTCCTTCAAGAGTTCGAGGTGCGCCTGGTAGCGATGTGCGCCATCAACGATGACCACGTATTCTGCGGCTTGTTCTGGCATGACCGAGGCATTCGTTTCGAAATCCAGAACCGCATATCCCTGTTCGATTGCGCTTGTGGCCTTCACGATGACTGCGGGAATTGCCTGTCCGTTCGCATGGAGGCTTTTCTTTTTTTTTCGCCACGACTTTTGTGCGGATGTTGCGGTTGGCTGCGAGTTTCGCGATGTGCTTGCCTTCTTTCTGAAGGTCTGAGAGAGTGAAAATTTTATTTTCCATAATTAACAATATTAAATATTGGTTTGTTTTTGGTTCCACCGTGGAACCGCAGCAAAGATGAACAAACATCGTGGCATAGCAAGTGTCTGACAACCAATTGAATGAGGGGAAAATAAGCGCCTATAATCCCCCCCCCCAGACTGTCCGAAAAGTGCCTTTGGGAAGTCGCTGAGAGTGTTGTATTATAGATAGTTACCATTTTTCTTA
>OIXA01000185.1_pt1 | contig 89792 bp, 79 predicted proteins | sample 1587721 | NCBI WGS metagenome assembly OIXA01 (sample SAMEA3888900, study PRJEB22519) | human gut metagenome | biome: human gut; feature: human-associated habitat; material: faeces | place: Denmark | collected 2013 | reverse complement strand
AATTATTGAGATTACCAACTTTTACAAAGACTTTCTTATCCCGAACTCAGGTTAAAAGGCGACTATAATGACAACTCCCATGCTGGCCATGAAAGACAACACATCATCCGCATGAGCGATGGTAGTGTCAAAAGGTCATAGTAAGATAAAAGGTCTATGGAAATGGAGGCACAGGCGGCCTCCATTTCCTTTTTTATAACCAATTATATTATAGAATTTATGCAAATGACCGTTGTTCTCTGCTCAATAGATTCTAAAAGGCATTCCTTGCTCCGTCAACCAGCAACAATGCCATCCGTCTGGAAAATAAGCGATTGATGCTTTAAGCAGAAGTTTCTCCTTGCCTCCGCTGCCGTTATCAACAAGACAACACGCATTCATTCCAAAAGTTGCCCCTTCCAACACCCATCCTTCAGTAATTTCGGGTAGTTCTTCTAACGAATACATCTTCACCAGATTGGTCTCTATCTTGTTCGTAAAGCGATAATGTCCTCCATTATAAACCTTCCAATCAGTTTCAAGTTGCACCACATTATCGCGGGCGAACACATCTCCACAAGCGATAGTCAATGTGAATTTTGAATATTCATAATTGACAATGCTGTCTTTGATAAACAGGATTGTTTTCACCCAACTCTCAATTTTCATATTGGTTATGCTGATAATACCAGTCTCTTTGGTATATGCAATACAAGGGGGCATATCATCACTAACAGTTTTGTCTTGATTATAAACCTTAAGAGATTGGTAACCTTCTAATTTTTCCGCATCAACTCCAGTTGCATTGTCCTCCCTGAATGTGTGATTGAATACATCACAATCACTCATAAATGTCATATCAGAGAATTGGGGCTCTTCAAAATAATAAAAATACTTGAACATTTGGTATTGGTTGCCTTGAGAAAGCGGGCCTGCAAATCCACATGGATGGGGAGCCTTGGGGTGGTAGATAGTACGGTAGTAGTCAATGAAATTATGGGTGATAGTCGCTGCATTGTAATAGCCAAACTCAAAGCACTCATTATCACACAATTCCTGACCGCCATTAATATAATTATTGGCAATGGTAGAATCGCACATTATCATCTCTTTGCTACCAAATTTGGCAAACCAATAACACGTCAAGAACATACTGTATGTAATATTGCAAATGCTATAAAGAGAACTATCGTACAAGAACGCCTCCATTCTGCAGAAATAGCAATCACGTATAGTAAGTGAGTGCAACGTACAGTTGTCAAAAAAATGGACGGTATTTTCCTTGTGTTTAGGCGCACCATTTCCTCCCCAGTTAAAATCCTTACAGTCTTCGCAATAGAAATACACACCCTTAATAAAGCCCGATATTTCGGTAGCATCTTGAAACAGATGGGTGCTGTTACCCAATCTTATACATCCTGTTTTTACCTCGTCTCCCGTTTTGATTTTAAGTCCATGGATACAATTTCCAACGATATATAGTCTAACTTCACGATTCTCGTTAATAGGCTCCGTAACATAGAATGTATAACCACTGGGGATAAGAATTGGAATTCCAGAAGAATGGGAAGCAGAAATGCTTTTTCTCAACGCTACGGTGTCATCTACCTTGCCATTACCGACGGCACCAAACATAAGGGGAGTAATATAATCCATAGATATATATATTTTAGTTAGTTTCGCAAAACTAACTAAAAAGGTTGATTCCAACAAGAAAAAAACGGAAAAAATTGTTGGCAATCAAAAAAATAACTATATTTGCATGCAGAACACTTTAAATGATTTCATCTATGAGTAACTTTTTTCTTACATTACGCACTTTTGCCTGCCTGTTCGCCATCACGCTGACATGCAATGCCCTGGCTGACGACAACTCCCCAAGCCAGCAATTCACTGTAGTCATGGAGCAACCCGGAACTCTGGAAGAGGTCTTGGGCGACAAACCTCTTAATATAACCAGCCTGAAGATTGTTGGCAACATATATTCCTCAGACTTGCTATATCTGGCTCCATTCATGTATTCCCAAAAATTTCTTTCCCATTATTTTCCAGGTAACGATGCTCCGGATAAAAAACTTGCATGGCACAAGGACAACAATACCAACACGCTGAATGAAATAGATTTGTCGGAAGCCACTCTCCTTATGAGCAACAATGAAGAGCAAAACCAATATCGGTATTATGAGAAACTCCCTCCTGTAAACAATCCTACGATGCTGGTACACTATGCAACAATTGACGACATAAACTCGCTTCCTCGGAATATATTCGAGAATTGCGAAAACTTGAAAAAAGTGCATTTACCCAACTACATGCACAGCACGGGGTATGGTTCTTTTGCAAATTCAGGTTTAACGGAAATACCCTTGACTGCATCTATTGACACCATAAGTAATTGGTCGTTTGAAGGAACCTATGCCACTTATATTACATTTCCTAATTCTGTCAAATACATAGGAGCAGGTGCTTTTTATCATTCACGTTTAGAGGAAATCCATCTTCCTAACTCTTTAAGTTATTTGGGAAGCTCTGCTTTCAGCTTTTCTATACACCTGAAAAGCATTAACATCCCCGAAAAAATAGACAGTATATATAAAGAAACATTTAGAGGATGCGATTCTCTTTCCACTATATATATTCCCAAAAACATAAAATATATTGGAGATGGAGCATTTAAGATAGATTACGGAAAGAGAGTGAACAGAACCATTCATGTATATGGATGTCCTGATTTAGAAGGTAGCCCTTTTTGTTCTTCGAGCTCGCATACAAATATCTATTTTTATTCTGCCACACCTTGTAAGTTGAAAAATGTGTATCTCAATGAAGAGCTATACATTCCTATCGATGCAAAGGATGCATATCTTAGCAATCCCGAATGGAAAAAACTTGAAAAAAGACTCCATTATTTCGATGCCACTGTAGGTGTGGCAACGCCATCGACACCCGGGAAAGCACACGAATGCGACATATATTCTATCAATGGGCAACGCTTAAAGAACAAACAGAAAGGTATCAACATCATCCGCATGAGCGATGGTAGTGTCAAAAAGGTCATAGTAAGATAAAAAGTCAAAGGAAATGGAGGCACAGGCAGCCTCCATTTCCATTTTTATAACCGCCTATACCCTAACAAGATATACACAACGACGTGGTGGCAACCGCAACCGCCATGAAAGATGGCAAAAAAATAATTGGGCTATCATGCAACAAATCGGCAAAAAACGAGTTATTATATTATATAATGTAGGACAACCAACAAATGACTCAACAACAGGCTACAGACGGAATGGGCAAAATGGAACTCGCCATCAAGCGGACAACCGACATCCTGTTCGCCATGGTGGGCATGGTGGTTCTCTCGCCCGTAATGCTGGCAGTGGCGCTGTCGATAAGACTACAACAGAATGGCCCCATCTTCTTTCGCCAGGTGCGCATAGGAAAAGGCGGCAAGCCCTTTGTGATATTCAAGTTTCGCACACTAAGCAGCGAAGCCGAGAACGAAGGGCCGCAGCTTATTGCCCAAGGCGACGAGCTGACATCGACAAGACTTGAGCGGTTTCTGCGCGGCCATCATCTCGACGAACTGCCACAGTTGTGGAATGTGCTCAGAGGCGACATGTCGCTGGTAGGGCCACGCCCCGAGCGCAAATACTACATAGACAAGATTATGAAGCAGGATGCGCGTTACAGCCTCATTTACCTGATGCAGCCTGGACTCACGTCGGAAGCTACGCTCTACAACGGTTACACCGACACGATGGAGAAGATGCTACGCCGGCTGGACATGGACATCAGCTATCTGGAGCACCGCTCGCTCTGGCTCGACACCAAGATTATCATCAAGACAGCCCTGAGCATCGTGACAGGGAGGAAATTCTAAAAGAAATATGAAAAGATACGTTATATTACTCATCGCGCTCATGGCCTTTGCGGCCACCACATCGGCACAGTCGTCAATGACCGACGACCAGGTAATGCAGTTTGTGGTAAAAGAGCACAATGCCGGCACATCGCAGGCACAGATAGTGACCAAGCTGATGCAGCGTGGCGTGAACATCACGCAGATACGCCGCGTGAGAGACAAGTATGAACGCCAGATACAGAATAAAGGTATGGGCGTAGTGGCCGACCAGGCAGTGGAAAAGGCGAACAGCCGTATGCGCACAGCCAACGGCGAGAAGAAGAAGGCTGCCCAGGCCAAAAGCCAGACCAGCACGCTGATACAGCAGGAAAACAATCTGCGCACAGAGATAGAAGACGACGAGCAGACGGCTGAGTTCCAGCGCGAACTGTCGGCCATACTGCCCACAGATACCATTGCCCTCTACCGGCAGTTGATGGCCGAGCGGAAGACGAAGAAAGTGTTCGGCCGCGACATCTTCAACAACAAGAAGCTCACCTTCGAGCCCAATATGAACATCGCCACCCCCGGCGACTACCGTCTGGGTCCGGGCGACGCCGTTATCATAGACATCTATGGTGCCTCGCAGAAGAGCAACCAATACACCGTATCGCCCGACGGCGATGTGACCATCGAAGGTTTCGGCCCCGTACAGGTAAGCGGTCTCACCGTGACACAAGCCAATGCCCGACTGCGCCAGACGCTGGGCAGCCGCTACCAGAGCTCGAAGGTGCGTCTCACCGTGGGACAGACCAAGACCATCATGGTCAACGTGATGGGCGAGGTGCGCATGCCGGGCACCTACACCCTGTCGGCCTTCTCCACCGTGTTCAATGCACTCTACATGGCGGGCGGCCCCAACGACATAGGTACGCTGCGCGACATCAAGATATTCCGTGCAAACCGCCTCATCGCCCATGTCGATGTCTATGACTACATACTCAACGGCAAGGCCAGCAACATCCACCTCACCGACAACGATGTCATCGTGGTGGGGCCCTACGACTGTCTGGTCAACATCACCGGCAAGGTGAAGCGCCCCATGTACTATGAGATGAAGAAGAGCGAGAGCGTGGGCAGCCTGCTCAAATATGCCGGCTCGTTTACCGGCGATGCCTATACCCGCTCGGTGCGCCTGATACGCAAGACCGGCCGCGAATACTCGGTCTACAACGTGGGCGAATTTGACATGAACTCCTTCCACATCGCCGATGGCGACTCTATCACCGTCGACTCTATCCTGAACCGCTATGAAAACATGGTCGAGGTCAAGGGAGCCGTATTCCGTCCCGGCAAATACCAGGTGGGCGGCGAGATTACCAGCGTGCGCTCGCTGCTCGAGCATGCCGAGGGAGTGACCGAACAAGCCTTCACCGCCCATGCCGTGATGCACCGCATGCGCGCCGACCGCAGTCTCGAGGTCATCCCCGTTGACATCGACGGCATCATGGAAGGACGCGTAGCCGACATAGCCCTGCAGAAGAACGACATACTCTTTGTGCCCACACGCCAGGAGCTGATGCAGGAACAAACCCTCACCCTGCACGGCGAGGTACACTATCCAGGCATCTACCGCTATGCCGCCAACATGACCATCGAAGACCTGATACTCCAGGCGGGCGGACTCAACGACCAGGCCTCAACGGTCAAGGTAGACGTGGCACGCCGCATACGCGACCCCAAAGCCACCCAGACCGACAGCATCATCGCCCGCACCTACAGTCTGGCACTGCGCGACGGATTCGTCATCGACGGACAGGCCGGCTTCCACCTCATGCCCTACGACGAAATCTATGTACGCCGCAGTCCTGGCTACGCCACTCCACAGAACGTGACCATCGAAGGCGAGGTGATGTTTGCCGGCACCTACACCCTGTCGCACAAGAACGAGCGACTGAGCGACGTGCTGCGCAAGGCGGGCGGAGTGACCGACCTGGCCTATATCAACGGAGCGCGGCTGATGCGCCGCACCACCGAATCGGAGCGCATCAAGATGCAGGCCGTGACCCGTCTGCTGGCAGGACAGGGCGCCAACAGCGACTCCATCAATGTGGCGCTGCTGCAGCTCTCAGACACCTATCCCGTGGGTATCGAACTGGCTGAAGCGCTGGCCAACCCCGGAAGCGATGCCGACCTGGTGCTGCGCGAGGGCGACCAGATCATCATCCCCCAATACAACGGAACGGTGAAGATAAGCGGCGACGTGATGTTCCCCAACACCGTGGCCTACGAGAAGGGGCGCCGCTACTCATACTACATCGACCAGGCGGGCGGATTCGGCCAGCGCGCCAAGAAGAGCCGTACCATTATTATATATATGAACGGCACCGTAGGTCGTGTGGCCCACAACGCCAAGGTACGCCCCGGATGCGAAATCGTGGTGCCCAGCAAACCCAAGCGCAATGCCTCGGCCGTAGGCCAGTGGCTCGGAATAGGCACATCGGTAGCCTCGCTCGCCACCATGATAGCCTCGCTCGCCAATCTGTTGAAGTAAGACAATAACCATTATGAACGAAAGAGATAATCAGATAGACATCATAGTAGTCGCCAAACGAGTAATCAGCAGGAAGAAGCTATTACTCAAGGTGTCGCTTGCTACCTTTGCCATAGCGTGTATCATCATATTGCCTGTACCACGTTACTATACCAGCAGCGTGGTGCTGGCGCCCGAGATAGGAGACATCATGGGCAAGAACAGCCTGTCGTCGCTGGCCTCGTCATTCGGTTTCAACCTCGGCAACAGTTCTACAGGCGACGCCATATACCCCGACCTGTACCCCGCGCTAATCAACACCAACGACTTTGCCATCAATCTTACACAATGCAAGGTCAAGAGCAAGGACGGTAGCGTCAATACCACTTACTACGACTATCTGCTCAAACATCAGAAGCCATATCTGCTGGCTGTGCCATTCAACTGGTTGAAAAACCTGCCCCAAAAGCTGTTCGGCAAGAAGGCCAAAAACTCTACTAAAGATATGAACCTGTTCTGGCTCACAGAGGAGCAGGACGACATACTGGGTACGATACGTAAGAATGTAACCTGTGGTATAGACCCCAAGACAGGTGTCATCAACATCACCGTGGAAGACCAGGACCCACTGATTGCGGCCACGATAGCAGACAAGGCGATGGCTGAGTTGCAGAATGCCATCACACGCTACCGCACCAATAAGGCAAAGGTTGACTATGAATACTACAAGAAGCTCACCACCGAAGCCAAGCACCAGTATGAGAAGGCACGGCAGATATACGGTAGCTATTCCGATGCCAACATGGACGTGATACTGGAGAGTTACAAGGCCAAGCAGAGCGACCTGGAAAACGACATGCAGCTGAAGTACAACACCTACAGCACGCTGAACACCCAGTTGCAGCAAGCCCAGGCCAAGGTACAGGAGAACACACCGGCCTTCACCATCATCAAGGAAGCCTCCGTTCCCCAGCTCCCCGCCGGCCCCAAGCGCATGATATTTGTGGCATTGATGATGATCCTGAGTTGGATTGTCACCACCGTCGTGATATGCAAGGACTTGTTTGCTGAATTATTTGCCAAGAAATAGGATACAACCGCAGGAATGACAAAATGCATACAACTGACTAACAGGTTGCGCCAGAGCCGATTCTTTCAGGACTCACTGTGGGCAGTGATGGGTAACGGAATAGGCTATGCACTTCTGTTGCTTTCGGGTATATTGATAGCACGCCTATTAGGAAAAGACCTTTATGGTGAATATGGGTTTGTCAAGACAACCATGTTTCACTTTGCCGCTTTCTCAACCTTGGGCCTTGGCTATACGTCAACCAAGTTTGTTGCCGAGTATATGACAAAAGATGCGACCAAGTTAACGAGCATAGTTCACGCATCCATCAATATCACCGCGGTCACAAGTTGCATCATAGCCCTACTGCTTTTCATCTTCGCCTATCCATTGTCAGACTTTCTCAATGCGCCCTCACTCGTCATGCCCTTTAGGTTTTTGGGCTTCATCGTCATCATGCGTGCCCTAAGTACCACCCAATTTGGCATCATGGCAGGTTTCGGAGATTTCAAGAAGATTGCGTATGCCAATGCCATATCAGGGGTATTTATGTTTTCCATCTGTATTCCGCTCACTTATTATTACAGCTTGCGCGGTTCGCTTATAGCCTTAGCCCTATCGCAGATACTCACCGTGGTATTCAACTGGATTTTCATACACCGTTATCAGCGCAAGCTAAGCAACCAGGTAAGAGAGAAATATGTATGGAAGATAACTATGTTCTCTATACCAGTGGCCTTGCAAGAACTTACATTTTCACTTAGCAAGTGGATAGGCATACTAATAATCACAAAGTTCTCGTCAATGGGAGAATTGGGTATATTTACAGCCAGTGAGATGTGGGGCAGTGTTATCTTCATTATCCCTAATTTCCTGTCAAATGTCATTCTCTCGCATCTTAGTTCCTGTACCGATGATATACAGAAACAAAGACGCAACGTAAGAATGATGATACTTGTCAATCTAGCCTGCACCCTTGTACCGTTTCTATTGGTATATGCGTTCTCGTCATTTATCGTATCTTTTTATGGTGATTCGTTCACAGGCATGGTACCCGTGCTTCGCATCATAATATTTACGACCATTTTCCAGTGCTGCTCTAATGTGCTTTCCTCCGAAATAATTGCACTTAACTCCACATGGCCGCTCTTTACCATTAGGGCCATCCGAGATGCCCTCAACGTCATATTGGGTTATACTCTCATAAGTCTTCACAATGGGGAAAAAGCTGCTATTGACTATGCCATCACAACCTTGGTTTGCATGATAGTTTTTACTCTCATGCTATACCTATATTATAAAAGGAGTATTGCCAAACTTCAAAAAGGTTACTGCCATGACAAATAATATAAATAGATATATAGCAACGGCATTGTTCTTTATGGCCATACTCTGTAGTCTTGTTTCTCAAGCTCCTATTATTTTGGAATCTGGGAATGACAAGACATTGAAGATGATATGGGTGCTTCCTTTTGTCTATGCACTATTCTCCACCCCACATAATCTGCTAAACAATCGGCTTATGCCTTACTATGGCTTCTACTTGTTATTCTTCCTATATTGTTTTTCTTGCCAGATGTTTACAGGCGGTCATTACTTTACCCAAGACTTGTACAACATGGCCATCTGTCTAATGATTACAATAGTATCTTATTGCTATTGGCTGCACAACAGCAGTCAGTATGCACTCCAAACAATATGTGCTATCTCATTGGTTTGTGGAGTGTTTCTTTCTCTCGATGTATATGTCAATTATTTAGCGGGGGCTAATATCATGTCTGCGTCCTATGCATACGATGAAAAGAACTCTCTGGGCCAAATACTACTCTGTATCATTTTCATCTCTATTTTATTCTTTAAGCCTAAAGACAAGCGTATTCTCTGGGCAAGCCGATTATGTATGTTGTTTATGCTGCTTGTCATGATATTACTCAAGTCGCGCGCCACATTCGTCAGCGCTCTCTACATATTATATTATGCTACACTCCGCAAAGGAAACAAGAAGCTAAAAATAGCCATTCTGACTATAGGACTACTTCTCTGTGTCTTTCTCCTGGCCAATGCAAATGCCTACGATGTCATCGTAAATGGTATCGTATTCGGTGGCAGAAACAGCTCAGACCTAAACTCCCTGACTTCCAATCGCGTTATTCTGTTTGCTATTGCGCTGAAACTTATACCACAACATCCTTGGGTTGGAGCAGGAGAATACTATGTAGATTGTCTGCCATTGAACCTTCTTACCGAATATGGCATCATCGGCCTTACGATAGTAATCACTTTTCTGTTTTACCTGTTCCATTCACTCAACACGAAAGTTAAGACGCCATTGCGTATGGCTGCTTATGTGCTGTATATGTCGTTTCTTATCAACGCCCTATTCGAGGCCTACCCTCCCTTCGGGCCAGGAGTAAAATGCTTCATTCTATGGATGGTGTATGGGTTTGCATTAGCCGAGGCCACGCTGCAAACAGGCAATAATACTAAAGACAATTCGTAAGACAGACGAAAATATAGTTACAATAAAAAAACATACAAATATGTATAACATTCCAATATTGTTTGTAATATTCAAGCGAAAAGATGTATCGTTACGTGCTTTCCGTATAATAAAAGAAGTACATCCTGCCAAACTTTACATTGCTTGTGATGGTCCTCGCAATAATATCGCGGGCGAAAAAGAATTGGTTGAAACGACCCGCAAAGCAATCCTGGACGAAATAGACTGGGAATGTGATGTACATACCAAATTTCAGAAAGAAAATTTAGGGTGCAGTCAAGGTGTGCTTACAGCCATCAACTGGTTGTTTGAAAACGAGGAACGCGGAATAATCATTGAAGATGACTGCGTAATGCGCAAAAGTTTCTTTCCCTTTGTAGAGGAAATGCTGAATCGTTATGCCAATGATGCACGAATTGGACTTATCGATGGAGCAAACTATATAGAACACATAAAGATTCCTGACTCCTATGTATTCAGCAGATACAAATCAACTAACGGTTGGGCAACATGGCGCAGAGCATGGAAACTAATGGACATGGAAATGTCGTGGCGAGGAACTCCGTATGAGGCATCGGTGATAAAAAACATGGGATATAAATCGAAAGACGTTAGATATTGGAATTATCGTATCAAGGCTGTTGACCACAAGGAGGTGAGTGCATGGGACTGGCAATGGTATTTTACACTTGCAGCAAATAACATGCTTGGCATAACTCCCAAATACAATCTGACAACCAATATTGGTTTTGGAGAAGGAGCAACCCATACCACTGAGAATGCCATTCCCAAACACTATATTTCTACCAAAGAACTTACGTTCCCCCTTACACATCCCAAATATGTTGTGCCCTACCAGACATTTGAACAGGCTTTTTATCATTTCAACAACACCTTGTTTAACCGCATAAAACAGTTGTTCCCATTTTGGTTCAAGAATGTTGTCAAGCGTATTGTTAGAGGATAAACAGGAAATATCAATCACAAGAATACAACATATAAAAAAAGAACATAGATGAGACTAAAATTACATACTGAAAAAGGTATCTATCATTATAAGTTCATACCTATATTCCTTGGAATTAAAAAGATAGACAAGATAATAGCCCACGAGAATCTGCTCATACTTAGACGCCTGTGCAATGAAGCCGGACTGAATTTTATCCTTTTCTATGGTACATTGCTCGGAGCAGTACGCGAACACGATTTCATTACCCATGACGAAGATATTGATGTGGTAATGTACAAGGCTGATATGGCTAAATTTCTCAACCTGCTTTTCGAGTTGCGTAAAGAAGGTTTTGAGTTGGCACGCTATGAGCGTCGTGGATTCCTTTCCATTATACGCAAGGGAGAATATATTGATGTGTATTTCTACGAACCCTATCCTCAAGATTCTGATTTATGGTATTGTTGTCAAGATATCTGCAAGAAAGAGTATGTACTTGACCTTATATCCTACAAATTCCGTGGCAACGATTATCTTATTCCACGCAATTACATAGGATATTTGAATTATTATTTCGGTACCAACTGGCGTACGCCTATACAATTCCTCAATTTTAACAAGTCCATATTGGCAAAGATAAAAGAATATACCATACAATATATAAAGGCTGCTTTACCGCCTGCAATCACAGAATGGCGCCAGCGTAAAACAGATGCTCCCAAATTGAAACATTGGCTAAAGAAGATATATGAAGAGAAATAACCACTATATGAGAGGGACAAATGGCAGTTGCAGAAACCATTTAGAAGCAACCTCGTTTCGGTCTCTCTTCTTATTGAGTGTTTACTTTCCTTCGTAGGAGCGGTTTGTAGGACAAGCATCCCATGCCATTATACCTATATTATATATGTAGGACTGCAATTACAGTCCTACATATTCATTATTCCAGCGATTTCAAGACTGCGATGAGTCGCCCATTGTCCTTCTCATCTCTCACAGCCAATCTTATAAGATTTCTGCCGTCCATATGTTTTTTCCTGCCACAATTACTGATGACAATATCATGCTCTATCAATCTCTCACACAGTTCGGCCGAAGTGAACTTGTCCATCACCTCGCATAGGAAATAATTGGCTTGCGACGGCATAACACGCAAATAAGATATCTGTTGCAAATCCTCATAAAACTTACGGCGTACTTCACAAAACTTACGACAAGCTATACGGTAGTCTTCTTCGTACTTTCCGTAAATCTGCATGTAATACTCTGCAAATGAATTGATATTCCATATACTCACTTGCTTTTTGATGGCACTTATCATTGTAGTATCACCTGAGGCGAAAACTCCCAGACGCAGACCTGGAACTCCATATGACTTGGATATCGACTTCATAACCATCAAGGATTTATTCGCAATAAGAATATCATTGTGAAGGAGAGAATTATGCTCGTACTCATCCGTAAAGTCTACAAAGCTCTCATCTACCAACAATCTTATACCATTACCCTCACACCACTTTGCCAGTTTTAACACGTCATCCTTGGGCATAAAATGTCCAGATGGATTGTCTGGATTGACAAGCATAAGCAATGATAGCTGTTTGTCGGCATAAAATGATATCAACTCATCAGCAGTATAGTCATAATCGGACGTATGTGTTATGAATGGTACTATCTGTTCCTCTTTCAAGCGATTAGGATATTCATCAAATGTAGGGAATATTATACCCACTCGTCCATTGTCAAAATGCTCCATGACAGCCTTTATCAATTCCGCAGCTCCATTTCCCACGACAATGTATTCTTTGCCTACCCCGAAATATTTGCCAGCAAGAAGCGAATTTACATTCATTCCAGAAGGATAGCTTTCGAGCAAGACATCAAAGTTGTTACGAATTTCATCTCGCATACGCTTTGTCGGGAAGAACGGATTGACAAGATAGCAAAAATCCAACAACTTGGGAAAGCGCCAGAAGCCACCATAACGCTTATGATAAAGTGAAAAGCGGTCCATTTCTTCAGAAAACAATGTCGATGCAATGTCCAGGTCTTGCACATCATCTATCTCATACCATTTTTCGTTGCCAATAGGCAGTGCTCTAAGGGTGGTATTTCTTAGTAATGTGAGTACGCTGAGCACTTGTTCATAGTATTCATTGTTACCCATGACTTTGCAATAGGCTTCGAGGAATGGAACATATTGCCGCATTGCGAACTCACGACTGAACTTATAAATATTGACAGTTTTATAGTATTCGTCAGCCTCGGTATAACAGAAACCCTGCTTCGGAATAAATTGTAAAATACGTTGTTGGTCATCAATCTTCACCATGGTTCCATCCATCCAATTTTCGTATTTTGCAACCAAAGCCAAATCTCGTTCTGGATTATTTACCAACAAGTCCAACATGCCATCATCAAAGATAAGGTCAGATTCCATTAAGATAGTATCATCTTCACACAACAAGTCTTTGGCAAGAGCCAAGGAATAAATATTGTTGGTCTTATCGTATATTGGATTGTTTACGAATGAGATATTGAGATTAGGATAACGATTGGATATATACTCGACAAGTTTTTTTCCTTCATATCCTACAACTATTACTATACGATGTAAATTATACTTTGATAGTTGGTCGATAAAACGGTCGATAAGTCGTCTCCCGTTAACTTCAAGCATACATTTAGTGTTGTTTTTTGTAAGTTCGCCCAAACGGCGACCCATACCTGCTGCCAATATTATCGCTTGCATTTCTTATATTTTTATTACCCGATTAGTGGAGTCAATATCCACCTGAGCGTTGATTAACACTATGGTAAAGGAGTTGCACATCACAATAAATTATAATGTCTTTATAGAATCTAATCGACATAGACACTTGTCCGTCTTTATGCACAACTTGTATGCAAATTTCGTGATATTTCTTGAGATATGCAAGAAATTCTCCTATGATTTAGTCAAAAGAAGTAAGAATTAGCCTCAATAAGAAAGAAGCCCTACTAGCCTATACCCTTGAGGTCATTCCTATGAAGTCTACCACAAAGCGTGTAAGTATTGTCACTGCAGGCATTTTCACCAACTGGCTTAAAACTATCCTCGGTATGAAGCAAGATTGTATCTCCCACTGATATCGCAACGGATAATGAAAAATTAGAACATAACATAATATGTTTTTTCAAGAAACATACGACTTACTCACAAGAAATAATTACCTTTGCATACAGTTTACTTTCACTTGATAATATTTTCAAGTTTGACGCATTTGGCTGAGGTCATATTTGTATCAAAACAGAAACGAGTCCTACAACATAATATGCTGATTTCAATTATTACGGTTACATACAACAGCGCAGAAACTCTCGAAAGAACTATCAAGTCGGTATTTAGCCAGACGTTCAAGGATATTGAGTATTGTATCATTGATGGAGGCTCTACTGATGCAACTCTCGATATCATTGGCAAATATGCCAAAGAATACCCGGAGCATATCAAATGGATATCAGAAAAAGACAGAGGTATTTACGATGCTATGAACAAAGGCGTCAAGCTCTGTACGGGTGATGTAATCGGGATTCTTAACTCTGATGATTTTTTTACCTCAGACGATGTTCTCCAACACATAGCCGACACTTTCACCAGGCATCCTGCCAGCGAGGCTGTTTATGGTGATGTGCATTTTGTTTCTCCTGATAATCTTGAAAAAAGCATCCGATATTATTCTGGCTATCTGTTTCGCCCTGCCCTTACAAGGTTTGGATTTATAGCGCCACATCCTTCTTTCTATATCCGAAAAGAGATATTCGAAAAGTATGGTCATTACAATACCACCTTCAAAATCTCTGGCGACTTTGACCTCATTACACGGTTCTGCACCATTCATCACATCAAGACCCAATACATCAATCTTGACATGGTTACCATGCGCACTGGCGGTGCAAGTACCCAAAATCTCAAAGCGAGAATAGATGGTGCCAGAGAGACACTTACCGCATGCAGAAACATGGGCATCTACACCAACTTCATCATGATTTCATTCAAATATATTCTCAAGGTAATATCAGCCATCCCATTCAAAAAATAAATCTATTATTTTACACTTTATTTACAATATAACTCTAATATCTGCGTTATAAAAGTAAAAGGGACAAGAAACTTTCAATTAGATTTTAACTCTAAGAGGCATATAGTTATCTACCCAGTCACTTTGAAATAGCGAGATTACTGTTATCCAGACAAAGCTATCCAGGTGTCTGCAAATAGAAAAAATAATGAAAAAAAGCATCTACCCCAAAGGGGTTAAATATAACGATGACATCAATAACAAACGCTACATTCCCGATGGAATGAACGAAGTGGAACGCAACATTAAGCGTTCATGCGACTTTATTCTGTCTGTTATATGTCTTATATTGTTTTCGCCTCTCTTCGTTCTCTGCTATTGTCTTATCAAGTATGAGGATGGTGGAGACGCCATCTTCAAACAGGAGCGAATTGGCCGCTTTGGCCGACCTTTTTATATTTACAAGTTCAGAAGCATGAGAATAGATGCCGAGAAAGACGGCCCTCAACTATTCATGCATGACAAAGACACGCGCCTTACCAAGATTGGCGGCTTTCTACGTCTGCACCATTTGGACGAATTGCCCCAACTATGGAATGTATTCAAAGGTGATATGGCTTTTATCGGGCCACGTCCAGAACGACAGTTCTACATCAAACAGATTATAGAGAAAGACCCCCGCTATACTTATCTTTATCAGATTAGGCCTGGAGTCACATCATATGCCACACTATATAACGGCTACACCGACACGATAGAAAAAATGCTCAGACGGTTGGAACTTGACCTGTACTATTTGGAGCACCGCTCGGCATGGCTTGACATCACAATACTTGTCAAGACATTTATTAATATCGCTTTCGGAAAAAAATTCTGAGCCACTGTTTATGTAGCATATTATGCGGATTTTTCAAAAGAGCGCATTTTCTGTATTTCAATCATGATTACGCTTTTGCAAAGAACAGTATAAGGTTTTTTCATCACCTATACAGGTCTCATTCTGATTACGACATTGACCCATAGCCAATACACTATTAAAGAAGGCGATACACTCAGAGATGAATGTATCGCCTTCTTCGTCAGATGTCCCACGCATCAGAACTTCTTGAAATGCAGCCTTAGCCTGTCCGTCGCCAGCGTCATGCGCGAGGCAGTGAGCTGCTCGGCATTGTACTTCTCTTCCAGCGCATTGATGCCAAAGCGGGAAAGCCAACGGGCTTCGGTTACGGGATGGTCACCGCCATCTTCCGTATCTTGATGCCAGCCATAGTAGTAGGGCTGGGAAAGGGTGAGATGGCCGTCGCTGTGGACAAAACGCATAAAGTAGCAACTGTCGGGATGGTCGGCATCGCGCAGATAGAGCAGTTTGCCCTGCACTGCCCAGAACACACGGTCTCTTCTCATATCCTTCACGCCGCCCGTCTGCAACGTATCTACTCGTTCCAGGTGCCAATAGCCGGCGAGGTCGCCGTTGTGGTCGCGCTCCAGTTCACACGAGGCAACACCCATAGCCAGGGCCATTGCCATCATTATGGATAGTATATGTCTTCTCATCATCTTCTTTTCTTAGTATTCTTTTCCAGCAGACCGCCCTTGCTCAGGGTAAACTGCACGCCAGCATTGTGGCCCAGTATCGAACCGAAGTCCATGGCGTAGCCACCACGCAGCTGCCAGTTGTGCTTCAGCCGACAACCAGCCTCAACGAGGAAACTCACGTTGTGGCGCTTCTTGAGGTATGGCTGGTCATAGGTGCCCAGTCCGTCTTGCCAGGTGGCGAGCAGACGATAGTCTATCGTCCGCGTCACATTGCCATCGACGCCCAGGTGGAAAGCCATAAACCGATTGTTGGCTACATGGATGCGCCCGTTGTCATTGTAGATGGGCGAGCGATAGAGCGGATTGCCCATTACCTGACCCCAGTGCTGCCAACCGGGATAGGTGCCGTGGTTGTAGTAGTCGTCGTTGCCGGCGATATGGTCGGGAATGTTCATGGTATGGTCGTGATAGAGAGGGCCGCTCTGATACTTGGTATAGAGATACTCTACCACCACATTATGGAGCCAGCTGCAGTACTTGAGATTGAGTTCGGCACCGAGCATGATGTCCTTGAGGTCATACATATAGAAACGGCGGTCCTTCTTCACCATATACTCGTCGCCCTCGCCATAGCCGTCGTAGTCGAGCATGAACATGCCCGAATGGTCTTCAAAGAAGTGGTCGGCGTAAAGCCTCAGCCGCCAGGTATCGGCGTTGTAGTTGATACGCATGAGCCAGCTGCCCAGCTGGTTGCCCTCTACATTGGCATATTCACCCTCGCCCACGTCGCCACCACCAGGGACAAAGGCATTCCAGAACGAGCGCAGTCCCGTCTTGCCCTTGATCAGTTTGATGTCATCGCTCCCTTCGGGCTTGTGGGTAGTACCGCCAAACTGGGCACCCATCTCGAGTCCCAGTTCCAATGACAGGGGATAGAGGTCTTCGTCCTTGCCTATACGCAGATAACCAGCCTTGCTGTGATAGAGCAGATGGTCGGTATAGTCGGTCTTACAATGAGTGAAATCATGCTGCCAGTTGTCATCGGTCATCATGCCATAGGCGATATGACCCTTGAGCTGCAGCCAGCCACCACCGAAGGGCAGCGTCCAATACTCGGGCAGCGCCACTCTCACCTGGGGAACGGGGCGCGCATTGATGCCCAGCGTCTGCGAACCACTGCTGAGCCGGTTGTTCTTGAGTTCCATGCCATACTCTTTGCTGCCCACGGTGAGCACACCATGCAGCCAGCGCACCTCGGCGTAAGCCTGCTGCACGATGGGGTTGGTGCCATAATTGACACCACCCACGAGGTCGAGGCCATAGCCCACACCCCAGCGGCGGGCAGAGTCTGCCTGCAACGGGCGCACCACGCTGGCACGCAGATAGCCATTGCCGCGGTCCAGCGTGCTCAGACCATAACGGTTGGCATTGAGCCATAGCGGAGTCTTGCCCTTGGCATAGCCGCCCTGCATTTCCACCTGCCAGGAGGCATCGCGAGAGAGGTCAAGACGACCTGCCTCGGCGCCGTCCTGCCAGGCATACTGGGCATGGGCAGCCACAGGCAGCATCAGCGCCACTATAAGTCTTAGTATCTTCATCTGTGGATATTTTTTCACCTTATTATATATATAACGCACAGACCCGACATTTATTATAACCAACCCGAAAAAAGCCCATCTCCTCTCCCGCCCTACTCCAGTCATCCCTGCGCCAGCCGCAGCCCCCTCGGGGATAACGATACGGCATTGTAGGGATTTTCCTCCCCCTCTTTAGGGAAAAACCCTTTGTCACCTTGCTTTTTCTTTGTTTCTTTGCACCAGATAAAGTAAACAACTAAATCCTTACGATTATGAAAAAGTATATATTTACCCTGATGGCAATGATGACAATGGTCGTTTCAGCCAGCGCAATGAGTTACAGTCAGGCACGCGAGCAGGCTCTGTTCCTGACCGACAAGATGGCTTACGAGCTCAATCTCAACGACGCTCAGTATGAGGCTGCCTACGAGATAAACCTTGACTATCTGATGGGTATCAATACTTATGACGACCTCTACGGAGTCTATTGGACCCGTCGCAATATGGACCTGAGTTACATACTCCTGGACTGGCAGTACCGGGCTTTCTGCGCCGCCCACTACTTCTACCGCCCGCTCAGCTGGGACGGTTACTACTGGCACTTCGGCATCTACGCCCGCTACCCTCACCGTGACTACTTCTACTTCGGTTGTCCCCACTTTGTCACCGTATATCGCGGCGGACACAGTTGGCACAACAACGGCAACCGCAGCTGGTATCGCGGACGCAGTTTTGCCGGACACATCAATCGTGACAACGGCAGGAGCTTCGGAATGCGCGACAGATTTGACCGCGGCGAATTCGGCAACGGCACTCGCTCCTTTGGCGGACGCAACAACAATTCTTCCAACATAAATCGTGAGAATGCCAACCGCAGCTTTGGCGGACGTGCCAACCAGCAGTCTGCCGGCGCTTCCAGCAGCAACCGTTCGTTTGGCAGCCGTGCCTCGCAGCAGAGCGACCCGATGTACAACCGCAACAGCAGCAGCTCTTTGTTTGGCGGACGAGCCAACCGGCAGTCTTCGGGCGTGAGCGGTAGCAACCGTACATTCGGCAGCCGAGCCGACGGAGGCGTGCGCAGCTCGACCCGCACCACAGTAGAGCGCCGCTCCAGCGACTACAGCTCACCCTCGTTCGGCGGACGCGCCAACAGCCAGCCCAGCCGCACGTTCTCTCCCTCCACCTCGCAGCCTTCTCGCTCTTCGGGCAGCAGCTTCGGCGGACGCTCGGGTGGCAGCAGCAACAGCAGCTCATTCGGCGGTGGCAACCGCGGTGGCGGCAGCAGCCGTGCCGGAGGTTCCTTTGGCGGCAGCCACTCTTCAAGCAGCCGTTCTGGCGGTGGTTCATTCGGCGGTGGCCACAGATAATGACATAGCGTTATTAGTAAAATAAGTCACTCTCTCCCCTGGGGTCAACACGGCACACGATGCCAGCCCCAGCGGGAGAGAGTTTTTTTTGTTGCCCACGCCGACCATCCGCAAGTCCGTGGAGAGGCCCTTCAGGACAATTGCAAGGCATGAAATGGTGATTTCAGTGTCTGCAACGATAATATCCAAGCGTGAAATCACCGTTTCAAGTCCTGAAATCATCTTTAACGGCATCACTGGCGAGATGACATCCGACTCGGAAGAGATGAAATTCACCACCGAAAAGATGACATCCGACGCAGAAGGGATGACATTCACCACCGGAAAGATGACATCTGAAATGAGCGAGATGATGTCCGTCACCAGAGAGATAAAAACAGACGCAGAAGAGACGACGCCAACCTTCGCCGCCGTCACGACCGTCACCGCAAGCCAAACAATAATAATTGCTAAAACTTATTAAGGTTTTATTAAATCAGACGCCATCGCCTTAGCGGCGTTCGTGATTGTGGCGGGATTATTGTATATTTGTATTCCACTAATCTGTGTTTGATTCATGACCATAACTATAATTGTTCTGATTGTAACTATAGCCATGTTTGTCTGGGGACGCGTACGTGGCGATGTCGTAGCCCTGTCGGCCCTGATGGTACTTACCGCTACCGGAGTTCTTAACACCAGCGAAGCATTAAGCGGTTTTTCTTCTCCCATAGTCATTATGATGGCCGGCCTCTTCGTCGTGGGCGGCGCCATCCTGCAGACGGGTCTTGCCCAGTCGGCAGGCAACAGCATATCGCGCATGGCCAAGGGCAACGAGACGCGCGCCTTCATCTATGTGGTCCTCGCCACCTCGTTTATCGGCGCCTTTGTGAGCAACACCGGCACCGTGGCCATCATGATGCCCATCATCATGAGCATGGCAGCCAGTTCGGGCATACGCTCTTCGCGTCTGCTCATGCCGGTGGCCTTTGCGGGCAGCCTCGGCGGCATGCTCACCCTGATAGGTACGCCCCCCAACCTTGTAATCAGCGAGACCCTCGAAGAGCATGGCTTCGCACCGCTCGGATTCTTCACCTTCCTCCCCATCGGTCTGATAGTGATAGCCTTGGGCATAGCCGTGCTGCTGCCCATGAGTCTGCTGCTCATCAAGAAGAAGGGCAAGCACCACAAGGGCACTGCCGGCAAGACGCTCAACGACCTGGCCGAGCAGTACCAGCTGCACGACAATCTGTACAAGTTGCGTGTGGGCTACAAGAACAACGGGCTCGCAGGCATGTGTGTGCAGCAGCTCGACCTGCAGAACCGGTATGGACTCACCATACTCGAGATACGCAACGAGAAGAAGAAGACCCTCGGCATGGACATACGCCAGAGTATGGCGTGGGCAGACACCGTCATCGCCCAGGGCGACATACTCTACCTCTATGGCGACAAGGATGCCATGGAGCGGTTTGCCAGCGACTATCACCTGATAAGGATGAAGACCACCCGACTGGACTTCTATGACATCGGCATCTCCGAAATCATCGTTCTGCCCACCTCGCGGCTCACCGGAGTGCGCATACGCGACTCCAGACTGCGCGAAGACTATTCGGTAAACATCCTCAGCATACGCCGCGACGAAAGCTATATCAAGGAAGAGCTGAGCGACCACCGTCTGCGCAATGGCGACATACTGCTCGTGCAAGGCCAGTGGGACAAGATTATGCAGATGAACCACGAGAACGAGAACTGGGTGGTGCTGGGACGCCCCGACAAGCAGATGGAGAAGGTGTCGCTCGACTTCAAGGCACCCGTGGCGGCAGCCATCATGCTGCTGATGATACTGGTCATGGTGTTCGACTTCATCCCCGTGAGCCCCGTCATCGCCGTGGTCATGGCCGGACTGCTCATGGTCTTCTCGGGCTGTTTCCGCAGCGTCGACGCCGCCTATAAGACCATCAACTGGGAGAGCATCATCCTGATAGCCGCCATGATGCCCATGTCGATAGCCCTGGAGAAGACGGGCGTGTCGAGTATCGTGTCAGAAAATCTGGTGAGCAGCCTGGGCGCCATCGGGCCTTACGCCCTGCTGGCAGGCATCTACTTCACCACATCGCTCATGACCATGTTTATCAGCAATACCGCCACGGCGGTGCTCATGGCACCCATAGCCATGGCTGCCGCTACCCAGACCGGCGTGAGCCCCTACTCCTTCATGTTTGCCGTGACGCTGGGAGCGAGCATGTGCTTTGCCTCGCCGTTCTCCACACCGCCCAACGCGCTGGTGATGAAGGCGGGCCGCTACACCTTCATGGACTACGTGTGGGTGGGTCTGCCTCTGCAGATTATCATAGGCATCGTGATGACCTTCATACTGCCCCTGCTCTTCCCCTTTGCTTGACGCTGTGCTCATCAGAGCCACAATATTGACCGAGGTCGTATTTTTTAGCCGCGAAAATTTGCTTAATTCGGCGAAAAATACGACCTTTACATATTGTTAATATATAAGAAACAGAAATGATGAGAAACCAGATAGACTGTTTTGTAGCCATTGCTTCGGCTGGCGACGCCGAGGCGACGATAGAGACCCTCTCATGGAGCGTCTCGGTAAGAGACATCACCCTGATGATAGAGCCGCAGACAGCACAGGCATATCCCCAAGCACAAGTAATCGAAACAGAGTCGCTCACGTCGACAGCCACGCTGGCAGAGATAGCTCGCCGTGCCACGGCACCCTACGTGCTGCTCACGCTCAAGGCCCAGCCCATCCTATGGGGCGACCACGCCATAGAGCGCATGGTGGAGACGGCAGCCGACACCGGCGCGGGCATGGTCTATGCCGACAGCCGGATGGCCACCGCCGACGGCAAACTGGTGGCACACCCCGCGATAGACTATCAGAAGGGTGCGCTGCGCGACGACTTCGACTTCGGACCGGCTGTGCTTGTGAGCACGGCGCTGCTCAAGGGCTATATGGCCCAGCAGCCCGCCGCCCCCGACTACCGATGGGCTGCGTGGTACGACCTGCGCCTCTACATCTCGCGCCAAGCCGCCATCACCCACCTCAACGAGTATCTCTACACCCAGCAGCAGACCGACAGCCGCGCCAGCGGTGTGCGCCAGTTTGACTATGTAGACCCGCGCAACCGCGACCGCCAGATAGAGATGGAGGATGCAGCCACCCGGCATCTCGAAGCTGTGGGCGCGATAGTAGACACCCATCGCTACGAGCCTGTAGACCTGGACGAGCAGGACTTCGACGTCGAAGCCTCGGTGGTCATCCCCGTCTACAACCGCTGTCGCACCATTGCCGACGCCGTGGGGTCGGCTCTGGCCCAGCAGACACGGTTTGACTACAACGTCATCGTGGTCGACAACCACTCTACCGACGGCACCACCGAGATACTGAATGACCTGGCGCGCAGCGACCACAGACTGATACACCTCATCCCCGAACGCGACGACCTGGGCATCGGCGGATGCTGGAACGCCGCCGTCAACGACAGCCGCTGCGGCCGCTTCGCCGTGCAGTTGGACAGCGACGACCTCTATGCCTCGCCCTCCACGCTGCAGCGCGTGGTCGACGAGTTCCGCCAGCAACCTGCCGCCATGGTCATCGGCGCCTACCGCATGTGCGACTTTGCCCTCAACACTCTGCCACCGGGCATCATAGACCACCGGGAATGGACAGACCACAACGGGCCCAACAATGCGCTGCGCATCAATGGGCTCGGGGCGCCTCGCGCCTTCTTCACCCCAGTGGTCAGAGAGATACGCTTCCCCAACACCAGTTATGGCGAGGACTATGCTATGGGTCTGGCCATCAGCCGCCGCTACCGCATAGGCCGCATCTACGACGAGCTCTATCTCTGCCGCCGTTGGGAGGGCAACTCAGACGCCGCCCTCAGCATAGAACGCCAGAATGCCAACAATCTCTATAAAGACCGGCTGCGCACCATCGAGCTCGAAGCCCGCCAGCAGCTGAACAGCCAGCCCGAGGGCAACTGCCGCGAACTCAACCGCTTCATAGACCGCCAGCTGGAGCTCTGGGGCGATGCCCGCCAGCGATTCCGCGACCTCAACCATGTAGAGCAGCGCAGCCTCTGTAGCGGCGACACGCTGCTGCAGGTGCAGTTCAACCCTGCCCGCATGGTCTCTACCGGTGCGCGCATCGATGCCCGCAGCATAGCCCATCGGCCCTGCTTCCTCTGCGCCGACAACCGTCCGCAGGAGCAAATGGCCAAACGCCTGGACAACGACTTCACGCTGCTGGTCAACCCCTTCCCCATTCTGCCCGTCCACTTTACCATTCCCCTCAACCGCCACAACCCGCAGCGCATACGCACGTGTTATGGCGAGATATTCCGCATGGTAGAGCGTTATCCCGAACTCACCGTATTCTACAACGGTCCCCACTGTGGAGCTTCTGCCCCCGACCACGCTCATCTGCAAGCCGTATGCTCTGGCCTTCTGCCGCTGCAGAACGACTGGGCAAGGCTGGCCAACAGCAGAGAGATGGTGTATGAATACGACAACGACAACCATATCTATGCCGTGGGCGGATATGTGGTGCCGCTGCTGGCCATCGTCAGCACCGACGCCACCGCCGACAAGGCTCTCTTTGACCGTATCTACAAGGCTATGCCTCTCCACAAGGATAGCGGCGAGCCCATGATGAACGTCATCTCATGGCAGCAGGACGAGAGCCACGTCACTGTCGTCATCCCTCGAGCCAAGCATCGTCCCGACTGCTACACGGCCGAGGGCGACGCCCAGTATCTGGTCAGCCCAGGAGCTATAGACATGGCCGGCCTCATCATCACCCCACGCCAGACAGACTTTGACCGTATCGACGCCGACAGAGCAGCTGCCATCCTCCGCGAGTGTGGTGTCGGAGCTGAGCAATTCGGACGCATCACCGCCCGCCTCACTGCCGCCGCCGAGACAGTTGCCGAGCCCGAAGCCACAGCCGAACCCATGGTGTCGGTAGGCATCGTGAGCGCCAAGCGCATCTGCTTCGACCTCAACCGCCCTTATATGGCCAAGGGCCAGCAGATTGAGGGCCGACAGGAAGTGGAGTTCGCCGAGGGCGGCATCAGTTGGAACGGCAACCTGTACAGCCAACTTACCTTCCATCCACAGCATGAGGATGCGTCGTTTGCCCTCAGCGACGTGACCATCGGCGTCAACTTCCACTGGGAGCGCACCGAGACGCAGGTGTTTGCCGGCACGCTGAGACTGGTGGTCGAGGAAGACAAGATATGTGCCATCAACGAGCTGCCCGTGGAACGCTACTTGGAGAGCGTCATATCGAGCGAGATGAGCGCCACATCCAATATCGAACTGCTGAAAGCCCACGCGGTGATATCGCGCTCTTGGCTGCTCGCGCAGATGCACAAGCGACAGCAGATGGACGGCAAGAGCGGTTCGGGCTTCTTCTCCTTCACCAAGACCGATGACGAACTCACCCGCTGGTATGACCGCGAAGACCACACCTTCTTTGACGTGTGTGCCGACGACCACTGCCAGCGCTACCAGGGCATCACCCGCGAGACCAGCGACAAGGCCCGACAGGCTGTGGCTGCCACCGGCGGACAGATACTGCAACACGACGGCGAGATATGCGATGCCCGCTTCTCCAAGTGTTGTGGCGGCATCACCGAACGCTACCGTTACTGCTGGGAGGATATAGACAAACCTTATCTCATGGCGGTGCGCGACAACGCCGAGGGCGTGGAGACCGACGCTGTAGAGCCCGACCTGACCATAGAGGCCAACGCCGAGGCATGGATAAGGCAGAGTCCAGACGCATTCTGCAACACCACCGACGCCACCATACTCTCTCAAGTGCTCAACGACTATGACCAGGAGACCAAAGACTTCTACCGCTGGCGCGTGAGCTACTCTCAACAGGAGCTGAAGGAACTGATAGCCAACCGTCTGAAGATGGATATGGGCGACATCGTGGCGCTCGAGCCTCTGGAGCGTGGCGCCAGCGGACGCATCTCGCGTCTGCGCATCGTGGGCACCAAGCGCCAGTACATCATCGGCAAGGAACTCGAGATACGCCGTACGCTCAGCGAGAGCCACCTCTACAGTTCGGCCTTTGTGGTTGAACCCCACGGCGACATCGATGGTGTGCCCGAGCGCTTCGACATCCTCGGCGCAGGCTGGGGTCATGGCGTCGGCCTCTGCCAGATAGGCGCCGCCGTCATGAGCGAACAGGGCTACAGTTATGACAAGATACTGCTCCACTACTATCGTGGTGCCGAAATCAAGAAGATATACTAAAACACTGGATATGAACAATAGCAAATCGCCATGGAGCTGGGTTCCTTCGCTGTACTTCGCCGAAGGACTGCCCAATGTGGCCGTGATGGCCATCTCTGTCATCATGTACAAGCAGATGGGGTTGAGCAATGCCGAGATAACCTTCTACACCAGTTGGCTGTATCTCCCGTGGATGCTCAAGCCACTCTGGAGTCCGTTTGTTGACCTGGTAAAGACCAAGCGATGGTGGATAATCACCATGCAGTTGCTGGTGGGCGCAGCCTTTGGCGGCGTGGCATTCACCATCCCTACCGACTTCTGGCTGCAGGGCACCCTGTTCTTCTTCTGGGTGATGGCCTTCACGAGCGCCACCCACGACATCGCCGCCGATGGTTTCTACATGCTCGAACTGACGCCCAACGACCAGGCATTCTATGTGGGCATACGCTCCACGTTCTACCGCCTGGCCACCATCTTCGGCCAGGGTGTGCTGGTGATGGTAGCCGGCAATCTGCAGGTAATCTACCGCAACAGCATCCCCTTCTCGTGGAGTCTGATGTTCTATGGCGTCACCGGCTTGTTTATCGGCCTCTGGCTGTGGCATGGCTATGTGCTGCCCAGGCCCAAGGCGGACAAGGCACACACCGCCAATACGCCGCAGCAGATTATGGGCGAGTTGGCGCACACCATCAGGACATTCTTCTGCAAGAAGCAGGTGGTGACAGGCATACTCTTCATGCTCTTCTATCGCATGCCCGAAGGTCTGCTGGCCAAGGTGGCTGCGCTCTTCCTGGTAGACAACGAGAGCAATGGCGGCTTGGGACTCTCGCCGCAGGAGTATGGACTGGTGCAGGGCACGGTGGGCGTGATAGGACTCACCCTGGGAGGCATACTCGGCGGATTGTGCGTGAGCCGGGACGGCTTGAAGCGCTGGTTGTGGCCCATGGTACTCGCCATCACGCTGCCCGACCTGGTATATATCTACATGAGCTACGTGCTGCCCAACCTTGCCATCGTCAACGTATGCGTGTTTGTCGAGCAGTTTGGCTATGGATTTGGCTTCACGGCCTACATGATGTACCTCATCTACTACAGCCGTGGCGAGTTCAAGACCAGCCACTACGCGCTGTGCACCACCTTCATGTCGCTGTCGATGATGCTTCCCGGTTTCTTCGCTGGAGCCTTGCAGGAGGCTGTGGGCTACCGCATGTTCTTCATCATCGTGGTGATAAGCTGCGTGGTGACCTATATCGTCACCGCCATGCTCAAGATAGACCCCAACTTCGGCATCAAGGGTTATAACGACGAAGCCGAAGTCACCGACGAGCAAGACGACTATCAGGAATAGACCCATCACCACCACCAATGGCAAAGGCGCCGACCCTCGCAGGAGAGTCGGCGCCTTTGTTATGGGACGGCTGGTGTCAACGGTCGATATATCTACGAGTGATGTCGCCATACTCGTCGATGCGGCGGTCGCGCAGGAAGGGCCACCAGCGACGCACCTGCTCGCTATGATCGAGGTCGAGGTCTACGATGCGGCGCTCTTCACCGTCGGCTGAAGCGCGATAGAGCAGCTCGCCCTGGGGACCAGCCACGAAGGTAGAGCCCCAGAACTCTATGCCCGGAGTCTGTCCGCTGGGGTCGGGCTCGAAGCCCACGCGATTGACCGCCACCACAGGCAGTCCGTTGGCCACTGCATGGCCGCGCTGTACGGTGGTCCACGCCTCGCGCTGACGTTGCTGCTCGTCGGCGGAGTCGCTGGCTGCATAGCCTATAGCCGTAGGATAGATGAGCAGCTCGGCACCCTGGAGCGCCATAAGCCGTGCTCCCTCCGGATACCACTGGTCCCAGCACACCATAACGCCCAGCCGGCCCACCGAGGTGTCAATGGGGTGGAAGCCCAGGTCGCCGGGGGTGAAATAGAACTTCTCATAATAAGCCGGGTCGTCGGGGATATGCATCTTGCGATAGGTTCCGGCTATCGAGCCGTCGCGCTCTATCACCACGGCGGTGTTGTGATAGAGTCCGGGGGCACGGCGCTCAAAGAGCGAGGTGACGATGACCACGCCGAGTTCGCGGGCCAGCTGGCCGAAATACTCGGTAGACGGACCGGGGATGGGTTCGGCCAGGTCGAAGTTGTCTACATCCTCTACCTGACAGAAGTAGAGTGAGTTGTGGAGTTCCTGAAGTACCACGAGTTGGGCACCGTCGGCAGCCAGAGCCCTGACGCCCTCGGCCAGACGGCGTTTGTTGTCGGCTATGTCACTGGTGTTGTGCTGTTGCAGCACTCCTACTTTCAGTTCTTTCATATCTATCTGTGTTATATTTCTTCTGGGATGATGGGTGATGACGTTTATCGGCAGAGAACGCCCTCGGGCAGTTGCATGGTGAGGCAGTGGATGGAGCCGTGCTGACGGATGATGACACGGCTGTCGATGCCGATGAGCTCATGGTCGGGGAAAGCCTGGCGCAGAGCCTCGGCAGCCGCCTGGTCATTGTGGGGCTGGTCGTAGGTGGGATAAATCACGGCGCCGTTGACGATGAGGAAGTTGGCATAGGTAGCCGGAAGCCGTTCGCCGTCATATCTGATTTCGTCGACCATAGGCAGGGCGATGAGGCGGTAAGGGCGTCCGTCGTCGGTGCGCAGTGCCTGGAGCTCGCGTTCCATGGCGCAGAAGTCGGCATAATGCTCGTCGGCCTGGTCGCTGCACTTAATATATAATAAGGTGTCGTGGGGAGCCACGCGCACCGTGGTGTCGATGTGGCCGTCGGTGTCGTCGCCCACCAGATTGCCGTGGTTAATCCACACCACGCGTCGGGCGCGAAGCCTACGGCGCAGCTCGGCGTCTATCTCCTCGCGGGAGAGGGGCTGGTTGCGGTGAGAAGCCAGCAGACACTGGCTGGTGGTAAACACGGTGCCCCGGCCGTCGCTCTCGATGCTGCCGCCCTCGAGCACCATGTCGTCATGGTCTTCGCGGCTGCCGTAGAGCACGCCCTGCTCACAGAGGTGGCTGGTGATGGCATTGTCGTGCTGCCAGCCGAACTTCTCGCCCCAGCCGTTGAAGCGGAAGTCGAGCAGCACGGGCTCGTCGCCGCCCATGAGGGTGATGGCGCCATGGTCGCGCGCCCAGGTGTCGTCGGTGTCGCAGCAGGCAAAGACCACGCGGGCCATGCGGGCACGGCCGAGACGAGCCTCAAGCAGAGAGCGCACATGTTCAACCTCGGGCGAGACCACCAGCAGCGCCTCGTGGCGGGTGATGGCGTCGGCCAGTTGGAGATAGGTCTCGGTAATCTCGTCGAGATAGGGAGCCCAGTCGGTACCGGCGTGGGGCCAGGTAAGCTGCACCCCGCTCTGCACTGCCCATTCGGCAGGCAAGTATAGTCTGTCGCCGTTCATCGGTGTACGTAGAATTATGTCTGTCAGGGCAGTCTGCCTGCACCTCGCCCTCGCCGACTTGCCCGTCGGTCATGGCGCGGTGGACGCTACCCTATGCAAAGGTACTGCAAACCATAGACAATACAAAGAAAGCGCGATGGTTTTTTAGGTCGAAATGGCAACCACCGCATCTGGCGACAGCAAAAAAATGTCGGCACAGACACAATTTCCCTGCAAAATGATTGGCAGTTCGATGGTTTATATCTACCTTTGTCTCACCAATATACAAAGAAAGGACAGACATGGACAACGACAACAAGCCGACAAAATTCTGCTATCCATATCCGCATGCGGCAATCACTGCCGACTGCATCGTCTTCGGCTACGACCCCAACAAGACGCTACGCGTGCTGCTCGTCAAGCGGCGCAACGAACCCTACAAGGACTGCTGGGCGTTTCCCGGCGGCTTTATGGAGATAGACGAAGACCTGAAGACCTGCGCCCGGCGCGAGGTGATGGAAGAGACGGGCATGGCGTTGGGCGAGGTGTTCCAATTCCGCAGCTACAGTGCCGTAGACCGCGACCCACGAGAGCGCGTCATCACCGTAGTGCACTTCGCCTTTGAGGCCCTCGCCGAGGTCAAGGGCAGCGACGATGCCGCAGAGGCACAGTGGTTTGACATTGACAACCTGCCAGTGCTCGCCTTCGACCACAGGACCATCATCCACGAGCTCTTTGAGTTCCTGGAGGATGTGATATACAACGACCTGTTCTTCAAGTATTCGCCTGAAGGCATACCGATGGACGCACTAAGCAAACTGACCACAGACATACTGCAACTGAAGGAACTGGAGCGTCCGCCCATTGACGATGACACGTTGTAGGACAGCCCCGGCACCCCATAGACCCAACAGAAGACAACCATGATTATCGAAGAAATCGTAAAATATAATGAAGAGTTTGTAGCCCGACGCGGTTACGAACAGTATGTTACCAGCAAATACCCCGACAAGAAGCTGGCAATACTCTCGTGTATGGATACACGACTCACCGAACTGCTCCCGGCAGCGCTGGGACTGAAAAACGGTGACGCAAAAATCATCAAGAACGCCGGCGGACTGGTCATCAGCCCCTTCGACTCTGCCATGCGCAGTCTGCTGGTGGCCATCTACGAACTGGGGGTAAAGGAAATCATGGTGGTGGCCCACTCCAACTGCGGCGCCTGCCACATGAACGGTGCCGAGATGAAGCGGCTGATGCTGGAGCGCGGCATACACCAGGACGTGATAGACACCATCGCGCTCTGCGGCATAGACCTCGACCACTGGCTTGAGGGCTTTCACGACACCGAGGACTCGGTGAGAAATACCATCAACACCATAAGCCACCACCCGCTGGTGCCGCGCGACGTCAATCTCCATGGATATATCATCGACTCGGTGACGGGCAAGCTCACCGAGGTCAAATGACAGAAAGACAGCCCACAAGATGATAGAACTCAAGAATGTAGACATACACTGCGACGACGGCACAGACATCAGGCAGGCGTCGGCAGTGGTGGCCAACGGACGCTCGCTGCTGGTCTATGGCCGCGATGCCACCACGCGCCACTGTCTGACTGAGGCGCTGCTGGGGCTCAGGCCCGTGGCTGGGGGCTATCTCACCTACGACGGCGAGGTGCTCACTCCGGCTGCCTCGCGCTATATGCGACGACAGATAGGCTACGTACCCGCACTGCCGCCACAGCCCCAGTACTCGCTGCGACAGATGGCCGACTCGCTGCTGAAGCTCGACATCCATCGCGAATATCGGAAGGACAGCAACCAGCTGATAGACATCTGGATGGCGGCAGGAATAAGCGAGCAGCACATCGATGCGCCCTGCGAGACAATCGCCGCAACAGAGGTGACGACGGGCATGCTCTGCCTGGCCCACTGGCTGCGCAAGCAGGTGGTGATAGCCGAAGAGGTGGCCGACGAGGCGACGGCTGAGCGGCTGAGGGAGATGGCTGCCGAAGACTCGGTCGTCATAGCCACGACAGCCAACAGCGCGTTGGCAGATTATTTTGACAACCATATCAATCTGGAGGAACTACAATGACAGAGACCATACATCTCTCCTTTGGCAACCTGATTATAGGTGCCCTGTTTTTCATCATACCTCTATATGCGCTCTACGCCTTCAAGGTAGAGATATGGGGGCGTACGCTCAAGGCACTGGCCACAATGGCTGTGGCGCTGACCCTCGGCGCGCTGCTCACGGTGCTGGCCGTCCGGGCTGGCCACATCGGCGTGACACTGCTGTGCGCGCTGGTGCTGCTGGCTGCCACCGCCTGGTACATGCGCATCAAGGCACGCATACGACAGGCCAACTATATAGTACCCATCATGCTGGGGATGACGCTCACCATACTGCCTCTCTCGCTGATATTCGTCTATCTGGTGCTGGGCATGAACCCGCTGGCACCGCATCTGCTGCTGCCCGTCGTGGCCATCACCACGGGAGCGGTGGCTGAGTCGAACGTCAAGGCGATGGGCGCATACTATGACGGACTGCACCACCACGCCCGACTCTACTACTATCTCACCGCCAATGGTGCCACCCATCGCGAAGCCACCAACTATCTGGCCCGACGCTCGATGAAGCGGTCGCTCATACCGCTGTTGCAGCGCATGGGTATCATGGGGATGGGCACCGCGCCGGTGATGATGTGGGCCATGACCATGAGCGGCACAGACATCATGAGCGCGCTCGTGATACAGCTGCTGTTTACGGGACTGCTCATCTCGGCAGCCACAGGCCAGCTGGCGCTCACCCTCGTGCTGGCGCGCAGATACGCTTTTGACGCATACGACAAAATCAACGCCAGAGGATGAAGAGGATATTCTGCCCACTGATAGCGCTGCTGTTACTGGCTGGATGCAATCTGCCCAGAGACCACAAGCGACTGACAGGACGGCTGATGGACAACGCGCCACAGCAACAGACTGAGGTCGAAGACACGGGCGCGCTGCTGCCGGCGCCACTCAACGACAGGCCCGAGCAGATACTGCACCGTGCGGGGTACACTGCCTCGTACAATCATGAACTGAGGCTGCCCAACTGGGTGGCTTGGCATCTCACAGCCGACCACACCAACGGCCCCTTCAAGCGCAAGGGACGCGCCTTCACCGAAGACGAAGAGGTGGAAGAGCCGCGTGCCAACACCTATGACTACCAGCGCTCGGGATATGACCGCGGACACATGTGTCCCTCGGCCGACAACCGATGGAGCGAGCAGGCCCAGGCCGACTGTTTCCTGCTGACCAACATCTGCCCACAGCTCCATGCGCTCAACGACGGCGACTGGCGCATACTGGAGGAGCAGTGCCGCGACTGGGCTGATGACTGGGGCGACCTGTACATCGTGTGCGGACCCGTGCTGACCAGACAGCGCCACAAGCGGATAGGCAAAAACAAGGTGACAGTGCCCGAAGCCTTCTTCAAGGTCATCGTATGTCTGCGGGGAGAGCCACGCGGCATAGGCTTCATCTATCGCAACGACGCCCGCCGACGGCTCCAGACGCAGTATGTCAACTCGATAGACGAGGTGGAACGCATCACGGGCATAGACTTCTTTGCCTCGCTGCCCGACCAGATAGAGGACAAGGTGGAAAGCCAGGCTCGGCTAGAAGACTGGACCCAACGCGCCAACTGACGCCACTGTCTCTGGCAGCAGAAAGGGGGAAAAGTGGACCGTCGAGGGCATAAATGCCGGAAAGGCAAGGGCGAAAGCAATCGCAAAGGAATATGATAAAAATGACAAGCATGCACATATTTATCATATTCCTGCTTTTTATATAGCTAAAAATGATAGATAGGTTCACGCGCATGACGGTTTTCTTGCTGGGAAGCGGCTTTATGAGTAAATTTGTAATCATCAAACAATGAGAGCCGACATCCATGCGATGGTGGAACAAAGACTGACTCCGCGCCGTACTGACTACTGCGGGCGGAGATTAAGGGAAAGAACCAGAGACTGATATTGACAAACACTAAGAACCAACTCAAAAGTATGTACGACCAACTGGATAATCTGAATATCACGATTGACAAGTCTGTCAAGAGTATTACAAGAGCGGCATGTATGTATCTGTCGCTGGCCATCGAATATGGCATATTGCTCACCGAGAACCCAACGGCACGCATCGTAATCTACGACGACCACATCGACTTCGGCGTGAGCATGAACCCCATGTTGGATATGATAAACGGCGCCCTGCTGCCCCACTTCTACAAGGAGAACAACCGGGTGGTGTACCGCTTCATCGGCGATGCCAAATGCGAGGTGAATGACCAGGTCATCGACTACGTGGGCAACGACTGCATCGAAGCCAATGAAGAAAGCCACGTGTTTCAGCAGATGTACACCAAATTCGGCATAAACTAATCGGAACGGAGGACATCTCCAGGAAGCCGGAAACCACTTACACACAGATTATTACCATCACTGCCGGCTCGTATCATAAGAAACGCGAGCTCGTATCAAATGTCACGAGGGCTCGTATCTTACGACACGAGCCCTCGTAATTATTGTTACGAACCAGCCAACACGGCAAGCAGACCGGCAGAAGCGGCTAACAACGGCACTGCAGGCCATCAGAGCGACCGGCAGAGCGGCATGGCGCCGCCACGGTCAGAGCATCAGCACCCGCATCTCGGCATTGGTCATCTTCATAATCTGGCTCATGGGGCGCTGATGATACACGCTCTGTATGGCCTTGTTGATGATACCGTGGCCCACAGCCACCACCACCTGGTCGGGATAAGTGACCCGCACCCAGGTGAGGAAGTTGCGGGCACGGGCGAGCAACCGCTCTGCCGACTCGACATTGGCGGGCCACTCGCGGTCGGCAAGCGAGGGGATGTACTCGCCGGTGAAGTCGCCCCAGTCGCGCTCGCGCAGCAGCCGGGTCTCCACCATAGGCACCTGGCGCCCCTGGGCGAGGATGCGGCAGGTCTGGATGGAGCGGTAGAGGTCGCTGGAGACGAAGGCGTCGATGTGGATGTCGCTGAGCTTGTCGCGCAGCGCCTCAGCCTGGCTGATGCCGGTGGCATTGAGTTCGCCCTGGGTCTGCCCCTGCATGATTTGTCGGGCATTGTCGACGGTTTCGCCGTGGCGTACAAGATATAATGTTGTCATAGTCATAATATAATTTGTGGTCAAAATAATTGCATGACCCAATGATTGTTTGTACTTTTGCAGCAGAAAACGATAATTGCTACAAATTAATGAAAAATCTGCTAAGTTCGCAGTTCCGCGCGCTCGTCGCCATCATCGTGGGTCTGCTGCTCATCACGTTTCACGAAGAGACGGTAAGATGGATAACCATACTGATAGGCGTGATGTTCTTCCTGTCTGGCGTGTTCTCGGTGACAACCTACTACGCCTACCGCAAACCCGAAAAGGGCATGATTATGTATGACACCGACGGCAACCGACTCAACCTCTACCGCCCCGTATTCCCCGTCGTAGGGTTGGGCAGCATGGCGCTGGGAGTGATACTGGCGCTGATGCCCACCACATTCATTACAAGCATCACCTATATCTTCGCCCTCATCCTGATTATGGCTGCAGCCAACCAGTTTATCGGTCTGGCCCACATACGGCAAATTGTGCGCATAGGGCTGTTCTACTGGGTGGTGCCCTCGGTGGTGATGCTCATAGGTCTGACCGCACTGATACGGCCCGAATGGATAGCCTCGGCTCCGCTCATCATCATAGGTTGGGCGATGGTGGTCTACGGCGTGAGCGAGTCGGTCAACACGCTCAAGGCCCACGCCGCCCGGCGCGCCTACAAGCAGATGATGGACCGCAGAAACTCCGACAGCGCCGACGCGCCTGCCGATAACGCTGAGTGACACGCCGACGCTGTCGTAAGCAAGCGTCATCGCAGGGAGTGGAACGCATCAGCGCTCTACGATACCCTGGATATAGTCGCAGATGATGCCGATGCCCTTGGCGTTCTCTCCCCCCTGTGGGATGATGATGTCGGCAAAGCGCTTGGTAGGCTCGATAAACTGCTCGTGCATGGGCTTGAGCACCGAGAGATAGCGGTCGACAACCATGGACACGGTACGGCCGCGGTCGATGGTGTCGCGCTGGATGTTGCGGATGAGTCGCTCGTCGGGGTCGGCATCGACAAATATCTTGAGGTCCATCATGTCGCGCAACTTCTTGTTGATGAGCGTCATGATACCCTCGATGATGATTACCTTCTTGGGCTCGACATGGATGGTCTCTGGCAGACGGTTGCAGATGATGTAGGAGTAGGTGGGCTGCTCTACGGCACGGCCATGGCGCAGCTCGTTGACATGGTTGATGAGCAGCTTCCAGTCGAAAGCATCGGGGTGGTCAAAGTTGATGGCATGGCGCTCTTCATCGGTCATGCCTTTGTTTTCATTATAATACGAATCGAGCGGCACCACAGCCACATAATGGGGCGGCAGAGCCTCAACGATTTTCTTCACTACAGTGGTCTTGCCCGAGCCTGTTCCGCCGGCAATACCGATAATGGTTACTTCGCTATTCATTATTGTTTGTTTTACAAGGGGTAAGACCATCGCCAGCCCAAAGGTCGCGGCAACGCCCCACCCCATCATTTTCTTATTCTATATCAGCACGGGGCGCCGCGACGTCATCGCCAAACAGCTCGTCGAACATGCGGCTGTAATACTCGGTCTTCAGCTCCACCTTCATGGGATAGGCCCTACTGCTGCTGGGCTGCCGGTAGAGCATCAGTTCGCGCCCGGCATAGCTGAAGGGCACCGACTGGCCCATGGCGGGCGGGGCGGTGATGTGGAAGTGGGAGGAAAAGACCTGGGTGGCAAGCTGCCCTGCCGTGAGCACAGCCCGACACTGGGGCAGAGCGTCGAGGAGCGCATCGAGGTCGGCTGGCTCTACGATGTCAAGGTCCTTGTCGGAGGCAGTGCCCTTGGTGCGTCTCACCCGGACAGCCGTATCGTAGATGGCCACACCGAGGGAGGACAGGAAGGTCTGCAACTCGGTCAGGCGGAAGGTGTGCCTGGCCTCATCGACAAAGTGCATCTTGTCGCCAAAGAAATGGAGACCGAAAATGCGCCACATATCGTTGGTGTAATTGGGATAATACCAATCCATACACCAACGACGGGGCGCAGGGGGGAATGTGCCAAGCATCAGCAAGCGTGCATTGGCAGGGAGAAAAGGTAGAAAAGGATGTGTCTCGACATCCATAATTTACTTCTGCTTGGAGAGATACACCACAACGGGCAAGTGGTCTGAATAGCCGTCAAGCCATACGCCTCCAGCGGTGGTTCGCTTGGGAGCGCCCTTATACTTACCGGTGCTCTGGAAGAGATAGTCGCGGCGGAAGATTTGGGCCTTGCGATACTTGAGCATGCCGGCGTCGGGGTCGTTGGCATCCTTGGGCATGAGCAGATTGGGGGTCATGATAATCTGGTCGAAGAGATTCCACGAGCCACCATAGAAGAGGGTGCCTTTACCCTGCTTGTGGATATTGATCCATGGGCTGTACATCTCACCAGGTCCCACCTTGTCCTTGTCGGCTCGGGCACCCAGACCGTCGACCATACTCTTGTCGGAGGGGTCGTCGTTCATATCGCCCATGATAAAGAACTTGTAGGCGGGATTCTCGCGGAGCAGCGAGTCCTTGATGACGCGCATCTGGCGGGCTCCGAGTTCACGATAGTAAGAGGTAGAGAAGCGGCTGGGCAAGTGGGCCACGATAACCACCACCGGCTCGTCGGCAAGTTCGCCCTTGACGGTGAGGAAGCCACGGGTAATGAATCTTTTGTCCTTCTCCTGTTCGGTCACATAGGGATGGAGCTTCACATCATTGACCTTGAAGAGCGCGGGATTGTAGAGCAACGCACAGTCTACACCTCGCTTGTCGGGGCCCTCGATGTGGCAGAACTGCATATTACGCGCCTTGAGCGGCTCTTGGGCACAGAGGTCTGTAAGCACACGGGCATTCTCGACCTCGCTCACTCCGATAATGGCGCAACCCACATTGGGGAGCATGTCGGTACCCATATCGGCAAGCGCCTTGGACATATTCTTCAGTTTATGCGAATATTTCAAGCCGTCCCAACGGTAACTTCCATTGGGAAGAAATTCAAAATCGCGTTTGCCTTCATCATGGATGGTGTCAAAGAGGTTCTCCTGATTGTAGAAGCCAACTCCGTAAACCAACAGCTTCTTCTGAGCTGAACTCATGAGGCAAATCATACATGCCATCACGGCCAAAAACAAGTATCTTTTCATCTTTTTTTAGTTATTTTCTGCAAATATCGGAATTATTATTGACATAATGCCCATTTTCATAGATTTTTATTTGAAAAAACTTTTCCATTACAAATATATTTAGTTACTTTGCAAACATATAACACATAATTATAAATATATTCAACTATGCAAAGAAAGCTTAAATTGGCAGTGATTGCCCTGTGCTATGCTCCGTTGGCCTTCGCCCAAACGCCCTCAGGCGAGAAGCAGACCACCAAGCCCATAGACGAATCGGCATTCACATTCACAGAGGCACAGTTGGGAGACGATGATGATATGACACAGAATATCAGCATCCTCAACTCCAACTCCAACCTCTATGCCAGCGGCGTGGGATATCTGTTCTCACCCGTAAGATTCCGCTACCGTGCGTTAAACCAGAGCTACAATGAGATTTACATCAATGGCGCTCCTGTCAACGACATGGAATCGGGACAGTTCCGTTACTCTCAGATTGGCGGTCTCAACCAGCAGACCAAGAATGTAGATTTTGCTCTTCCCTTTGAGGACTGCCAGTTTGGCATGCCTTCGATGGCCGGCAGCAACAACTACGACTTCCGTTCGGGCAACATGGCAGCAGGCCATAGAGCAACCTTATCGGCAGCTAACCGCAACTACAACTTCCGCGGAATGTACAATTACAACTCAGGTTTCAACAAGAACGGCTGGGCTGTATCTGCAAGCCTCACCTATCGTTGGGCCAAGCGCGGATATGTAGAGGGTACATTCTACAATGCCCTGTCTTACTTCTTCGGCGTCCAAAAGCTCTTAGGCGACAACCACTCTCTGTCGTTTGCCACATGGGGTAACCCCACTGAACGTGGTGCACAGGGTTGTGCTACTGATGAGGTATACTGGCTCACTGACAACCGCTACTATAACTCCTATTGGGGTTATCAGAACGGCCATGTGCGCAACTCACGCGTGGTGACAGAATACTCTCCCTCGGCAGTACTCACTTGGGACTGGGACATCAACAAGGACATGAAGCTCACCACGACCGTATTTGGACGCTACGGTATGTACAAGAGTACCCGTCTGAACTACAATAATGCTGACAACCCCCATCCTGACTACTGGAAGAATCTGCCCAGCTCATACTTCTATGTATGGGGCGACGACCCTCTGTACAGCGCTTATCGCACAGAGTCGGCTGCCAACAACTGGAAGCAGGCTTATGACAGCTGGCAGAACCCTATCAACCAGCAAATCAACTGGAACCAGCTCTACTATGCCAACAGCCAGGTATCAAAGAACGGCGCCGACGCCCTCTACTTCATCCAGGCCAAGAACATAGACAACGCCACACTCACACTGGCTTCTACTCTGGCTGCCAAGCAGAGCAAGAACGCTTCGTGGAACGTGGGACTGGTACTCTCGACCAACAACGGTCACCACTACCAGACCATGGAAGACCTGCTGGGTGCCAAGTCATACCATAACATCAACACCTATGCTGTGGGCAAGTATGCTCCCGGCTCTGACGAGACTCAGTACGACCTCAACAGCGCAGGTCCCAACAACCTGGGCCGTCTGGTATACAATGGTGACATCTTCGGTTACAACTACAACATCTTCGTACACAAGGCCAACATCTGGGCCAACTACCAGAAGTCTGTAGGCCGTCTGCACATGATGGTAGCAGGCCGCCTGGGTGGTGTCATGATGCGCCGCGAAGGCCACATGCGCAATGGTCTCTTTGCCAACAACTCTTACGGCAAGGGAGAATATGCACGCTTCGGCGAAGGTGGTGTCAAGGGTAGCCTGACCTACAATGCCGGCAACGGACACACATTCCTCGTAGGTATGGGATACCAGTGGAACGCCCCCAAGGCCAACGCTGCATTCGCTTCACCTGAGATGAACAACGACTTCGTGCTCAACCTCAAGGACGAGCATGTGCTGACAAGCGAAATCGGCTACCAGTTCAACAACAGCTGGTTGCACGCCAACATCAACGCCTACTACAACCGTATGGACCATGTCAGCGAGTGGCAGAACTTCTACTTCGACGATATCAACTCATTCTCTTACGTGTCTATGACCGGTATCAAGAAGGAATTCTATGGCGTCGAGGCTGGACTGAAGTTCAAGCTCTCTTCGGCTTTCGACATCAACATGCTCGGAACCGTAAGCGAGGCCAAGAACATCAACAACGCACAGGCTCGCTACCTCATCTCTACCGAGGGTGCATACAGCGAGACCGAGACCGTATATAATAAGGATATGCACGAGGCCAGCACACCTCTCACCGCTCTCAGCCTCGGTCTGAGCTACCACCAGAAAGGTTGGTTTATCGACCTCAACGGTAACTACTATGACCGCATCTACCTCTCTTACTCTCCCTGCTACCGCTACGAGTCTTCGCTCAAGAAGCGTCAGAACATCTATGGTGACGTGTATGACAACGAAGGCAATCTGCGCAAGTCGGCCATCAGCCAGGAAGAAGGCAAGGGTGGTTTCATGCTCGATGGTAGCGTGGGCCGTCTCATCCGTCTGAAGAAGGGTCAGATTTCAATCAACTTCTCTATAACCAACATCCTGAACAACCGCGATATCGTTACCGGTGGTTTCGAGCAGAGCCGAAGCGACTACTCTAACGAGAAGGTAAGAGCTTACCGTTTCTCCAAGAACCCCAAGAAGTTCTATGCCTTTGGTCCTAACGGATTGCTGAACATCGCATACAAATTCTAAAACTCACCAGCGATATGAAATATATGAACAAGATATTGGCCGCCTGCTTCTGCGCCCTGCTCGCTTCGTGTATGGGCAGCGACTATGCAGACCCCAACATGACAGAAAACCCCTTCGGCAACAGCCAGATTGCCGAAACCAATGTGATGAATATCGGTGACTTGAAGGAAAGCAAAGACTTCAAGTTCATCATCGCCAATGGTGCTTACAAAAAGGTGGAGAAGAGCATCCAGATTAAGGGCCGCGTGACCGGAAACGATGCTCAGAGCAACCTCTACAACACCATCTCTATCGAAGACGCCACTGGAGCCATCGAGGTTTCCGTAGGCCAGGGTGGAACCAGCGGTTTCATGCCCGTAGGTCAGGAAGTGCTCGTAGAGCTCAAGGGTCTCTACATCGGCGGTTACCGCAAGAAGGCTCAGATTGGCACTGTATATACCAGCGCCAACGGTACTCTCGGCATCGGCCGCATGAACCGTCAGGAGTGGGCCCAGCACTACAAGATTATCGGCACCGCCGACCCCTCTCAGGTGGTTCCCACCGAGTTTGATGTGACCAAGATTGCCGACGCAAGCTACATCAACGCCAACGCCAGCCGACTGATGACCATCAGTGGCGTGGAGTTCTCAGCCGCCGACGGCAAGGCTGTCTATGCTCCCGATGACGGCAGCGTGACTCTGACCAGCAACTGCGCCAACCGCGGCCTCAAGGGCCTCGATGAGAAGAACATCGTAGTGCGTACCAGCACTTATGCCAAGTTTGCCAAGGCCGTTCTGCCCACTGGCAAGGTTAAGATTACCGGTATCTTCTCTCGTTTCAACGACACCTGGCAGATTCAGGTACGTTCGCTCGACGATGTTGTGGCCGACGACCCATTTGCAGGCATCGACGGCACTGGTCTGGGCACAGCCGAGTCACCTATCGACGTGACACGCGCCCTGAGCCTCATCAGCAAGAGCGCTTACGAAGCCACCAAGGAGTACTATGTGACAGGCATCATCTCAAAAATCAAGGAGGTCGATACCGGCAACTATGGCAATGCCACATATTATATATCTGTTGATGGCAAGGACGCCAACAACCTCACCGTCTTCCGTGGTTACAACATCGGTGGAGAAAAATTCACCGCCGAGGACCAGATCAAGGTAGGCCAGAAGGTTGTCGTTGCCGGTACGCTCACCCTCTACGGCACCGAGCCCGAGATGAACGCTGGCAACAAGATTATATCCATAAAGTAACACATCATTAAGAAATAAAAGAAACAAAGATATGAAAAAACTTATTTATTCAATGCTTGCCTTGGCCACTATCGCCTTTGGCTTCTGTAGCTGCGAAGACGTTCCTATGCCTTACGGCTATCCACAGGGATCTACCGACCCCACCAATCCTGACCTCCCCGCAGAGGGCGAGGGTACACTCGAGTCTCCCTACAATGTGGCTGCTGCCAACGCAGTAATCGCCGGCGGCGACTTCGACCCCGAGAAGCAGTTCTACATCAAGGGTATCGTTACCTCTATCGATGAGACCGACGGTTTCCCCAACTCTTTTGGCAATGTCACCTACAACATCTCTGACAAGGCCGACGCTTCCAACAAGCTCTTGGTTTACCGTGGCATGGGCTTCGGTGGCGCCAAGGTTAATTCTACCGACGACCTCAAGGTAGGCGACGAAGTTGTAGTTATGGGTAAGCTCATCAACTACAGCGGCAAGTACGAGGTGACACAGGGCAGCAAGATTGTAGTACGCAATGGCCAGTCATCTGTCACCACCGGCACTCCCGAAGGTGAGGGTACCCAGCAGAGCCCCTACAATGTGGCTGCAGCCCTCAAGCTGGTCAGCGCTCTGCCTGCCGACGTTCCCACAGAGAACGCCCTCTATGTAAAGGGTAAGATTTCCAAGATCAACAGCGTAGAGACCGCCACATTCGGCAACGCCAACTACTATATCTCTGACGACGGCACCGAGAACGGACAGATTCTTATCTTCCAGAGCTACTATCTGGGCAATGTGAAGTTTACTTCTGCCGACCAGATCAAGGTGGGCGACGAGGTTATCATCTATGGTAAGTTTGTCAACTTCAAGGGCAATACCCCCGAGACCGTAGGCAAGGGTACTTCTTACATCTACTCTCTCAACGGCAAGACCCAAGGCGGCGGCGAAACCGGTGGCACCACTACTGGCGAAGCCAAGGGCGACGGTACCAAGAACAACCCCTACAACGCTCTGGGCGCTAAGGCATTTGCCGGCAAGCTGGAGTCTGGCCAGACTTCTACCGAAGAGGTTTACATCAAGGGCAAGATCTCAAGCATCAAGTACAACTTCTCTGCAGAGTTCGGTACAGCCACCTTCAATATCTCTGACGATGGCAAGGCTGCCAACGAGTTTATCATCTACAGCACCCTCTACCTCAACAACGAGAAGTACACCGATGGCGACCTGCTGAGCGTAGGCGACGATGTAGTCATCCTGGGTAAGGTGACCAACTACAACGGTACTCTCGAGACTGCCTCAAGAGCCAGCTACATCTACTCATGGACCAAGAATGGCGGAAGCACCGGCGGTGAAGGCGGTGGCGGCGAAGCTACTGGCAGCGACGTGACCATCAAGGCTGGCGACATCTCCAGCACCAATGCTGCCGAGGTGACCGAGGTGACCGTCAACGGCATCGGCTTCTCCTTCAGCAAGGGCTCAGGCACCAACGCTCCTAAGTACTATACAGCTGGTGGCGGTACCATCCGTATGTATCCCAGCAACTCTGTTACCATCAACGCCGGCAGCAAGAAGATTGCCAAGATCGTGGTAGAGTGCGACGCTTACAACGGTGTCAACTACACCGCAGAGGGCAAGGCCACCTGTTCTCCTGGCAAGGCTACTCTCAACAACCTCACCTACACCTTCAGCGAAATCAATGCAGCCAAGGTGACCATCACCGACGCTGCCGAGGGTACAGGTCAGCCCAAGCAGCTGCGCATCAAGTCTATGCAAATCACATTTGCCAAGTAAGGACACAGCATCCTGAATCATACTATATCCCGTATCATCCTCAGCGATGATACGGGATATTTTGTTTACACCTTATTATATATATAGGGGCCATGCCGAATCAGTGGAGACCACCGGTGCCACTGCCAGAGCCGTCCTGCACCAGGAGCCCACGCCCATAGCGCCCGCTGCGACAGTCTGCGCCACCCTCTTCGACGCCCGCGCACCCATAGCCACGCCAATTATCACCCTCGGAGACAAAAAATATTTCGAAACATTTGGCAGTTAAGCGAAAAAGCAGTAATTTTGCACTCCGTAACGTATTCGGACAATTTATAAACAAATAACAATAAACGAAATGAAACAAGGTATTCACCCAGAAAACTATCGCCCCGTCGTATTCAAGGATATGTCCAACGGCGATATGTTCCTTACAAAGTCTACATGCAAGACTAATGATACAGTAGAGTTTGAAGGCGAGACTTATCCAGTGGTAAAGATTGAAATCTCAAGCACCTCTCACCCCTTCTACACAGGTAAGAGCAAGCTTGTTGACACCGCAGGTCGCGTTGACCGCTTCATGAACCGCTACGGTAAGCTGAAGAAGTAATATATCTTTCGAATATATTCATTCCATGCTAAAGTGCGTTCTAACGTAGTTGCATATGCGTTAGACAGCACTTTTTTTCATGCCATTTCTATCTATTAACTTTATAACAATGAACAAATTCCTTTCCTTTCTTTCTGCGGCTGTCATCATGCTGACGCTTGTCGCATGTGGCGGAGATGACGGACCGTCTGACCCAGGTCAGGGACAGAACAAGGTGGTCAACACCAACCGCAATATCCCCACATCTATGACCCCCAAAGAGATTACCCACCTGGAGTTTCCCAAGCTGGCAAGCGAAAACAGCATCGTTCTCGTCCATCACACATCGGGTGCGCAGGACGTGAGCTACTCTTGCGAGTGGGACTACAAGAAGAAGTCCAACCGCTGGTCGTGTTGCGCCATGACCAACAAGACCATCAAGGGCGGCGCAGGTCGCGTGGGAGATTTCGAGGAAGACCCCAACCTGCCCACAGCCATGCGCTTCAGCGACACCAATGCGATGTACACCCGCTCGGGCTACACCCGTGGCCATCTGATTGCCTCTGCCGACATCCAATACTCGCGCGAAGCCAACCACACTACATTCTACTACAGCAACATCCAGCCCCAGCACTACGACTTCAATGCCGGACAGAATTATGAGGGCATTTGGGTGCGTATGGAGAGCTGGGTGCGCAAGAAGGCCGAATCGCTCAAGGACGGTGACACCCTCTTCGTGTGCAAAGGCGGAACCATCGACAAGGAAAGCCAGATTATGGAGCGCGTCAAGGGCCAACTCATCGTGCCCAAGTACTTCTACATGGCGCTGCTCATGAAGACGGGCTCCGAATACAAGGCTATTGCGCTCTGGGTAGAGCACCAGAAGAAGGTGGACACATCGGCCGTCAAGGACCATGCCATCACCGTCAAGGAACTCCAGAACCTTACCGGCATCGACTTCTTCTGCAATCTGCCCGATGATATCGAAAACCGCGTAGAGGGCAAGATTAGCCCCATCAGTTGGGGACTCTGATACTCCCCTGCCCCTACGGACAGACATAACCATTAGCGCTCCTTCGCCCAGGCACCATGCCGGCGAAGGAGCGCTTGCCGTTTTCTTCCCCGCCATCCCTCCCGCCCGGTTGGCCTACGAGCCATTCTGCATGGCGACCGCAAACGACCTCGTTGCGGGGTTTGATTTCATCAGTTCATGGCTTGACAGGATTATTGCGCACCGCGATTTCACCATTTCACGGTTTGCATCCACTTTCAGCACCACCATCCCAGTGTTTTCCTCTTCCGCCGGCTGATAGTCCACAGCCCCGACCGCTATCAGCGTAGCGGCTGTTGCTTTGCCCGTGACAGCTGTCACTGTCGGTATGGCGGCTGCGTTTCTGCCCGCAGTCCCTAACAACAGACAGGGCGGCTATCCCTCATCATCGGGATGGCCGCCCTGGTCGTCGTGGTCTGCAGTGGTCTATCTGTGTCCGTTCTTTATCGTGATGTTACGCTCCACGGGAGCGGTCTTGCCATCAGCCTTCTTGCCGCCAAAGGTCTTTCCGGCGGCCACTGCGGTGGTCTCGCCCTTGACGCGCTGGGGCAGACGCTTGGTCAGGTTGAAGTCGTCTTCCTCTTCGATGTTCACGCCCACAGATGTGCCCTTAAACTGGGTGGTGCTCAGCTTGTCCAGGTTGTTGTAGGCGATGAGCATATTGACAGGGTCTTGGCCCGACTGGCTGGGGTCGTAGGAGATTTCAATGCCGCCATATCCGTTGACACACCAAGAGAAATTGGTGCGCGTCTCGCCCTCGTCCTCGTTGTAGCGATACTCCGTGCCGCGGCCCTTGACGTCTGACGAGGCACTGAGCTCAAAGTGCCATATCACCTGATAGTCGGTATACACGGTCTGCCCGGCCTGGTTCTTGAAGTACATGCGCAGCGGACCCTCCCATTCGCCGTTGAGATAGCGCGCCATGGTGGTGCGCGAGTTGTTTATGTCGGCATTTACCGCATTGATAAACGAGCGGTAGTCATAGTCCGAAGCGTAGGGATAATAGTGGTCAAACCAGTCGGCAGTGGTACGGTCGTCGGTACCGAAGTCACCATAACGGTTGAAATACTCAGTCAAAGCTCTGTCGAGGTCGAAATAGTAGTCATAGTCGTCGCTCTCACCACACGACACCATCGTCGCCGACATCATCACCAGCACCACGGCTGTCATCAAGGTTGCTAACTTTTTCATAATCGTATATTTTTAGTTGTTATTGCTTATTGTTATGCTGCAAAATTAGCATTATATCCTGACAATGCCAATGGAAAATGAATATTCTTTGGTGGGTTTATCCCTACATTTTGTGGGGAAAACCCTAAATAATCTAAAAATCTCTGCTTTACGCTTTCTCCGTCTCGTGAGAAATAAGTAACTTTGTCGCCATATAACTGATATTTATAGTAAACAAGATGAAAACCGTTTTCGATTTTGCTGTCAAAGACAGAAAAGGCAAGGAGGTATCGCTGCGCGAGTATGCCAACGAAGTGCTCCTCATAGTAAACACCGCTACCAAGTGTGGCTTTACTCCTCAGTATGAGGAACTCGAAGCCCTCTATCAGAAATATCACACCCAGGGCTTTGAAATCCTCGATTTCCCCTGCAACCAGTTTGGCCAGCAGGCCCCCGGTACCGATGAGTCTATCCACAATTTCTGCAAACTCACCTACGGTACCGACTTTCCCCGTTTCAAGAAGGTCAAGGTCAACGGCGACGATGCCGACCCTCTCTTCCGTTTCCTGCAGGAGCAGCGCGGTTTTGCCGGCTGGGACGAGAACCATCCCCTCACCCCAGTCCTCGACAAGATGCTCAGCGAGGCCGACCCTGACTACAAGCAGAAGAGCGATATCAAGTGGAACTTCACCAAGTTCCTCATCAACAAGCGCGGTATGGTGGTAGCCCGCTTCGAGCCCACCGAAAGCCTCGACAACATCAGCAAGGAAATAGAAAAACTCTTAGCCCAATAACAACGTGGAACATACCAAATGTCTCATCATCGGCAGCGGCCCCGCCGGCTATACAGCCGCCATCTACGCCGGCCGCGCCAATCTGCAGCCCATCGAGTATTGCGGTCTGCAGACGGGTGGTCAGCTCACCCAGACCACCATCGTCGAAAACTTCCCCGGCTATCCTGAGGGCGTCGATGCCAACCAGATGATGATGGAACTGCGCGAGCAGGCCGAGCGATTCGGTGCCGACATCCGCGACGGCGTGGTGACGGCAGCCGACCTGTCCAAGCGTCCCTACATCGTGACCATCGACGACGGCACTCAGATAGAGGCCGACACCATCATCATAGCCACCGGCGCCAGCGCCAAATATCTGGGTCTGCCCGATGAGCAGAAGTACAACGGCATGGGCGTATCGGCTTGCGCCACCTGCGACGGCTTCTTCTACCGCAAGAAGGTGGTGGCTGTAGTGGGCGGCGGCGACACCGCCTGCGAAGAGGCATCCTATCTGGCCAATCTCTGCACCAAGGTCTATATGATTGTGCGCAAGCCCTATCTCCGCGCTTCTGACATCATGCGCCGCCGCGTCGAGGAAAATCCAAAGATAGAAATCCTCTACGAGCACAACACCGAAGGACTCTATGGCGACAACGGCGTAGAGGGTGCCCACCTGGTGGCACGACGTGGCGAAGCCGATGAGCGTCACTACGATCTGCCCATCGACGGCTTTTTCCTCGCCATCGGCCATAAGCCCAACACCGACGAGTTCCGCGGACAGATAGACATGGACGAGCAGGGATACATCAAGACCCTCGGTGCCTCGCCATGCACCAATGTCGAAGGCGTCTTTGCCGCCGGCGACTGTGCCGACCCCACCTACCGTCAGGCCATCGTAGCCGCCGGCAGCGGATGCAAGGCCGCGCTCGAGGCCGAGCGCTATCTCAACCGATAGGGTTGGCTGAGACTGGTTACAGATACTGTATCTGACATTCCATCTGCAATATCTACACAATTCACCACATGCTTCTTGATTGAAGCAAGTGGTGAATTGTGTGTTATATAGGTGATTATTTATAGCCAAAAGCACAAATTATTCACTCAAAAGTGAATTAAATAAGAAATTATACTTACCTTTGCAGCAACAAGAACCCATACGACTATGACGACAATTTCATTAAAAACCATAGAGCAGAATGATAACGTAGGCATGTTCTCTATCTGTTTCGACGGAAGTGAAGAAAGCGAGTTCGAAAAGTTCCTGATTGAATTTAAGGATAATGCCACATATAACAAGGATTTTAATGTTATCCTTATGGCTTTATCCAAGATCATTGACAAAGGTGCCCTTGAACGTTTTTTCCGTAATGAAGGCAGAATGAACGACAATGTCAAAGCCTTGGCTATCGACTCACGCAGACTGCGACTCTACTGTCTACGCATATCTGACCAAATTCTCATACTTGGCAACGGCGGCATCAAGAATACACGCACATATCAAGAGGATGAGAAACTAAGCGGTTATGTGATGGACTTGCAGACATTTGACAGGGTGCTTGTCAAAGCACAAAAGTCAGGCAAAGTTACCATTGAGAAAAATATGATAACCGATATTCAAAGTGCTACTTTTGAAATATAACATACAGCTTATGATACAGAATGAATTGTTCAGACAGTGCCTCACCGCTATACCAGCTGAGCAGAAAGCAGAATTTGACCTTTCCTTTGGAATAGCAGAGCGCATCAGCGAAGTTCTAAAAAGCAAGAACCTCACTCAGAAGGATTTTGCCCACTTGCTGCACAAGCGAGATTCTGAAGTATCCAAATGGTTGACGGGCAGACACAACTTCACCATGCAGACCATAGCGAAGATAGAGACTGCACTGGGCTGCAAACTGATTTCCATCGTACGATGAAACCAAATACGCTCAAGGCCGAGCGCTATCTCAACCGATAGGGTTGGCTGAGACGTACACCTTATTATAATATATATAGCTATTTCCCCCGACTCTGGCTCTGCGGCCAGTGTCGGGGGAATTTGCGTGATGGGAAACAAATAGCGGGGGTCAAATATCAAAAAGCACACACATGAGAAGGCGATTATTGTTAATTTTGTAGGCGTAAAGAAATCTAACAATCACCACTCGCGGCCATGTTGCGGCGAGAAACATAACTATCTACGACATGAGAACTATTACTAAGAGTCTGCTCTGTGTGCTCTGCACACTTATGGGCATCACAGCCAATGCCGGCGACTATCGCGTTACCGATTTCGGAGCCAAAGCCGACGGCATCACGCTCAACACCAACATCATCCAGCATGCCATCGACCACGTGAGCAGCCACGGAGGCGGCAACCTGGTGTTTACGCCGGGCCGTTACCTTACGGGCACCATCTATCTGAAGTCTGATGTCACGCTGACGCTCGAAAACGGCGCCGAACTGCTGGGCTCTACCAATCCCTGGGACTACAACAAGAGTCCCGTGGTCAACTGGCAGTCGCTCATCTTTGCCTTCGGACAGAAGAATATCGCCATCCGCGGCAAGGGCACCATCAACGGACAGGGCGCACAGACCGCCTACAACCAGGTGGATATCATCAACCGCGGGCTCTACGACGATGCGCTGCGCAACGGTCGCCCCTATGAGGGCAACCGCCCGCAGAACATCTATTTCCGTGAGTGCGACAACGTGGTGGTCGAGGGCATCACCCTGTGCGACCCCGCCAGCTGGAACCAGACCTACGACCAGTGCCGCAATCTGCTGGTCGAGGGCATCACCGTAGACAGCAAGTCGTACTGGAACAACGATGGCATCGACGTCGTAGACTGCGACGGCGTGGTGATACGCCACTGCACCATCGACGCTGCCGACGACGTGTTCTGCTTCAAGTCCCACTCTGCCGACCACATCTGTCAGAACGTGGTGGTCGAAGACTGCGTGGGCCGCTCCAGTGCCAACGGTCTGAAGTTTGGCACCGTATCACGCGGAGGTTTCCGCAACTTCAAAGTCAAGAATCTTACCATCTATAACACGTATCGCTCTGCCATCACCTTCGCTACTGTCGATGGAGGTATCATCGACAATATCGAGGTCGATGGCGTGCGGTCCATCAACACCGGCAACGTAATCTTCCTGCGTACCGGCGAGCGATGGAACAAGGGCAAGCGCCCATCCATGAGCAACATTACCATCCGCAATGTCTATGCTGAGATACCCTCTTTCAAGCCCGACGCTGGCTACAGCTATGAAGGACCGGTAGAGGATATGCCGCGCAACATCTCGCCGGCCAGTATAGTGGGCATCCCCACCTGCAAAATCAAGAACGTGACGCTGCAGAACATCGAGATAGTCACCCCCGGCGGCGGCAACCCGCTCTTCGCCTACCGCGGCACCACGGCCAAAGACCTCGACAGCATCCCCGAGATGATTAAGTCTTACCCCGAGTTCTCCCAGTTCAAGGAACTGCCTGCATGGGGCTTCTATCTGCGCCATGCCGAGAATGTCACCTTCGACAACATCGTCTTCCGTGCGCTCAAGCACGACTACCGTCCGGCCATCGTTGCCGACGACGTCAAGGGACTGACCCTGAAAGACATGCAGTACATAGAGCCCGACAGCAAGGGCAAGGTACAGGAAGTGCTATACCACTCTACACGCAACAAGTAACACCTAAACCATAACTATTATGAACAAGATAAAGACTCTGCTCTGCGCCACCCTGCTGGCCCTGACTTCCATCTCGGCCATGGCCAAAGACTATCAGGCTGTAGCCTTCGGCGTGAAGAGCGACGGAGTGACCAACAACACCCGATCCATACAGCATGCCATAGACTATATCTCTGCCCAAGGCGGCGGACGCCTCGTCTTCTATGTAGGCCGCTACCTCACCGGAAGCATCGAACTCAAATCGGGCGTAACCCTCGTGATACACGAAGGAGCCGTGCTCGTGGCCTCCCCCTCGGTCTACGACCATAAGGGCAGCCCCCGCCGCGCACTCATCCATGCCCAGGGGCAGCACGACATAGCCATCACCGGCAAGGGCATCATCGATGGCAACAGCCGTGCGCTCTCCGCCGACATTGCCGAGCAGACCGCTCGCGGATACGCCGACGCCAATGCCGAGGTGCCTGCCCTCGTCGCCCTCGACCGCTGCAAAGGCGTGCAGACAAGCGGCGTCACCCTGCAGAACTATGCCTGCCCGCCACTGCAGTTTGACCACTGCCACAATGTCCAGGTCACAGCCGTGACCCTGGGTCTCTCCGACGCCGCCATGCCTCTCTATGAGGCCAAGGAGTGTGGAAAGATGACTGTCAAAGACTGTCTTACACAGCCCCGTTATTAACCTACTACCCAACAGCATAAAACTATGAGCAAGATAAGACATTTGATACTGGTGGCGCTGATGACCCTCGCTGCCACCAACGTCGCCGCCAAAGACTACCAGATGACCCTCTTCGGCATCAAGAGCGACGGAACCACCATGAACACCCGCTCCATCCAGAAGGCGATAGACTATATCGCACAGCAGGGCGGTGGCAGACTCGTATTCACCGTAGGCCGCTACCTCACAGGCAGCATCCACATGCGGTCCAACGTCACCCTGCACCTCAGTGAAGGCGCCATACTCGTGGGGTCGACCAATCCCTACGACTACGACATGGAGCTCAACTCTTGGTACGGACTCATCCTCGCCAACAAGCAAGACAACATAGCCATCACCGGCAAGGGAGTAATCGAGGGACAGGGCCGCGCGCTCGCCAACAACTTCCTGGCTCAGGCGTGCAACGGCATCATCAACGACCCGCTCAAGCTGGGCCGCGTGGCCAACCGCCCAAAGCTCATCTATTTCCGTGAGTGCAACCATGTCACCGTCAAGGACATTACGCTGCAGAACCCGGCCTTCTGGACCCAGACCTACGACCAGTGCGCCAACCTCGTCATCGACGGCATCACCGTGCACAGCCGCGCCTATTGGAACAACGACGGTATGGACATCGTAGACTGCAACGGAGCGCTAATCCAGAACTGCTACGTCGACGCCACCGACGACGCCATCTGCCTCAAGTCGCACGATGCCAAGAGCCTCTGCCAGAACATCACCGTGCGCAACAACAAGGCTTGCTCGAGCGCCAGCGGCATCAAGTTTGGCACCGCATCGGTAGGCGGCTTCAAGAACATACGCATCGTCAACAACACCATCTTCGACACCTTCCGCTCGGCCATCACCATACAAGCGGTGGACGGCGGACACGTGGAGAACATCATCGTAGACAGTCTGCGCTCCATCAACACCGGCAACCCCATCTATCTCGTTGTGGGCCAGCGACGTGGCGATGCCCATGAGCTCATCGAGGTCAACGACGACACCAACAAGCCCGGCCGCAGCCGTATGGACAATGTGCATATCTCCAACGTATATGCCGAGGTGCCCGGCACCAAGCCCGATGCCGGATACGAGTATGAGGGTCCTACCGAGGACAACCCACGCAACATCTCGCCCTCGGCCATCGTAGGACTTGAGAACAACCACATCACCAATGTGAGCATCGAGAATGTGGAGATAGTCTACCCCGGCGGAGGCGACCCCAACTACGCCCGCGTGGGAACCGACGAACTCGACAAGGTGCCCGAGATGCCTCGCGCCTATCCTGAGTTCTCCCAGCACAAGGAGCTGCCCGCCTGGGGCTTCTACGTGCGCCACGCCGACGGAGTGACCTTCCGCAACGTGCGCCTTACCGCCCGCAAGGCCGACTACCGCCCAGCCATCGTCCTCGACGACGTAAACCGCGGCTCATTCACCAAAATCAAGGTGGCCGAGCCAAAAGCCGGAAAGAAACAGCAGATATTCGCCCATAACTCCAAGCAAATTAAGAAGTAACTTAAGACCATAGCTACAAGCAGTCAGCCATCCGCCCGGCAACGGGAGAATGGCTGACTTTTGTTTTCGCACCACTGCCCTGCCCCATCGCGGTCGCGGCGGCAAGCCCTGCCACCTTCCGACGCCACTGACAGACCGGCACAAGCAATACTGCCAGACCACCGCACAACCCACAGCAATACGAGAGGACATCGCCACACCCGCAAAAGCTATTGACAGCCACCACATTCACCACCATGGCTGCTGCGTGCCTTATGTTACGTAGGCTCGTATCGTATGTTACGTGGGCCCGTGACTTCCGACGCGTACTCACGTGACATACGATACGAGCCGCCAAAGACCATCAGCACATCGGTGCATCTGACCGAGACGGAGACGGTGCTGGCTGCGACCGAGGCTGCGGCAAAGAAGAGGGCTGGACTCCATGTGAGAAGTCCAGCCCTGGTTATGGTAAGGCCGTTGCCTGTGGCAGTAAGGCTGGCTCTATGCTTGCAGCCCGGTCGTGGGGTGAGGTTAGGCGTCGCCCTTGTGGCTCACCGCCCACATGCCGGCAAAGGTGAGGAGGCCGTTGAGCATCAGCAGCTCGTAGCCGAAGTGATAACCGCAGAGGGCGGTGGTGGCGGTGTCTATGCCAAAGCAGATGAGGGGCGAGGCGACGGCAATATAGGGCACACAGCGGTCGCGCACCGTGCGGCGGGTGAGCAGCGCAAAGCCAAACATGCCGAGCAGCGGACCATAGGTATATGAACACATGACGTAGATAGCGTCGAGCAGACTGGTGTTGTTGAACACGCGGAAGAGCAGAATGAAGAGGGCAAAGACCACAGCCATACCCACGTGGACACGATGGCGCAGGCGCTCATCGTTGGCCCGCCCGCGTATGTCTACACAGTACGAGGTGGTAAGCGAGGTGAGGGCCGAGTCGGCACTGGAGAACGACGCCGCCACGATGCCGATGGTGAAGAACACGACCACCGCCATGCCCAACTCTCCCGAGGCGGCAAAGGCAGGCAGCAGCTGGTCGCCCGAGGCATCGACGCCCGTGCGCTGGGCAAGCATCATGAGCAGCACACCCAGGGAGAGAAACAGCGCATTGGCGGGCAGAAACGCCACGCCATAGCTGCACATGTCCTTTTGCGCCTCGCGCAGCGTCTTGCAGGTCAGGTTCTTCTGCATCATGTCCTGGTCGAGTCCGGTCATCACCACCACGATGAACACGCCGCTGAAGAACTGCTTCCAGAAGTTCTGCCGCGACACCCAGTCGTCGAAGACAAACACGCGGCTGTGGCCGCTGTCCATCACAGCGCCCATCGCCTGGCCGAGGCTCATGTCGAGGGCATCGGTGACATGGACGATGATGAGTATCAGGGCGGCAAACATGCAGAGGGTCTGGAACGTATCGGTCCACACCAGCGTCTTCACTCCGCCACGGCGCGTGTAGAGCCATATCGGCACCACCAGCAGCGGCACGGTGATGTAGAAGGGTATGCCCATGGTGTCGAAGACAAACTCCTGGAGGATGATGCACACCACATAGAAACGGGCGGCGGCGCCGGTCATCTTGGACAGCAGGAAGAACGAAGCCCCGGAGAGGTAGGAACAGCGCCCCAGCCTCAGACTGAGGTAGGTGTAGATGGTGGTGAGGTCGTAGCGGTAGTAGATGGGCAACAGCACAAAAGCCACGACAATGTAGCCCAGGATAAAGCCCATGCAGGTCTGCAGATAGGTCATGTCGCTGGCGCCCACCATGCCGGGTACTGAGACAAAGGTGACGCCGGAGATAGAGGCGCCCACCATGCCAAACGCCACCATGTACCAGGGCGAGCGGCGGTTGGCGCGAAAGAATGTGTCATTGCTCGAGCCGCGCGTGGTGAGCCGGCTGAAGGCCAGCAGCAGCCCGAAATAGATCAAGACCGAAAAGAGTATAATCATAATGTGTCAAGCGTTGAATGAGGTGGGCGTCTGGCTGTCTATCTCGCGCAGCAGAGCCACGGCATCGCCCACGGTGGCTATCTGCGCCACGTGCATGAGCCGTCGGCCCTTGACCTCCTTGAGCTCGCAGCGCCGCGGGTTGGCAGCCATGTAGTTGATGGCTTTGCCAAAGGCAGTGCTCTTGTAGTAGACGCTGTCTGGGTTACCCACAAACTGAAGCGTCATGCGGCCCTGACGCAGGATAATCTTCTCGAAGCCAAGCCGCTTGCCCAGCCGGCGCAACGCCACGACCTGCATGAGTTCCTCGCCCTCGTGGGGGATGGGTCCGAAGCGGTCGATGAGCCTCTGGCGATAAGCGTCGAGCTCGCGGTCGTCGGTAATGTTGTCGAGCTCGCGGTAGAGCAGCATCCTCTCGCTCGAGCCGGGCACATAGGTGTCGGGGAAGTACATCTCGAGGTCGCTCTCCACGGCACAGTCGTCGACAAACTCGCCGCTGATGTCGCGGCCGGCAGCCATCTCGTCGGCATAGATGTCCTGGAACTCGTCGTTCTTGAGTTCGGTGACCGCCTGGGACAGTATCTTCTGATACATTTCATACCCGAGGTCCTCCATGAAACCGCTCTGCTCGGCGCCCAGCAGATTGCCGGCGCCGCGGATATCCAGGTCTTGCATGGCGAGGTTGAAACCACTGCCCAGTTCAGAGAAATTCTCAAGCGCTTCAAGCCGGCGGCGCGCGTCGGGCTTGAGCAGCGATTTGGGGGGAGCCAGCAGATAGCAGAAGGCCTTGCGGTTGCTTCGGCCTACCCTTCCGCGCATCTGGTGCAGGTCTGAGAGACCAAAGCGGTGGGCATCGTTGATTATGATGGTATTGGCATTGGATATATCGATGCCGTTCTCGACGATGGTGGTAGAGAGCAGCACGTCGTAGTCGTAGTTGATAAATCCCATGATGACCTGCTCGAGCTCGTCGGGCGGCATCTGGCCGTGGCCGATAGCCACACGGCAGTCGGGCACATACTTGTGGATGAGGTTGGCTATCTCGGGCAGATTGGAGATGCGGTCGTTGACGAAGAACACCTGTCCGTTGCGGCTCATCTCAAAGTTGATGGCTTCGGCGATGACCTCGTGGCCATAGGTGTCGACCTCGGTATGCACGGGATAACGGTTGGGCGGCGGTGTGCGCATCACGCTCATGTCGCGGGCACCCATGAGCGAGAACTGCAGGGTACGGGGAATGGGGGTGGCCGACATGGTGAGCGTATCGACATTGGTCTTCATGGTGCGCAGCTTCTCCTTGGTCGAGACGCCAAACTTCTGCTCCTCGTCGATGATGAGCAGACCCAGGTCTTTCCACTTGACGGTCTTGCTGATGAGCTTGTGGGTGCCCACGAGGATGTCTATCTTGCCATCGGCCAGGTCTTTGAGCACCTGGGTGGTCTGGCGCGCCGTGCGGGCACGGCTGAGATAGTCTACGCGCACGGGGAAATTCTTCAGACGGTTGCGGAAGGTCTGGTAGTGCTGGAAGGCGAGCACGGTGGTAGGTACCATCACCGCCACTTGCTTAGAGTCGCACGCGGCCTTAAAGGCAGCGCGCACGGCGACCTCGGTCTTGCCGAAGCCCACATCTCCGCAGACGAGGCGGTCCATGGGGCGGGCACGCTCCATATCGGCCTTCACCTCCTGGGTGGCTCGCAGCTGGTCGGGGGTATCTTCGTAGAGGAAGCTGGCCTCGAGCTCGTGCTGCATGAAGGAGTCGGCGCTGAAGGGGAAGCCCTTCTCGTGACGGCGACGGGCATAGAGCTTGATGAGGTCACGGGCAATATCCTTGATGCGCTTCTTGGTGCGCTCCTTGAGACGGTCCCAGGCGCCGGTGCCCAACGTGGAGAGGCGGGGTGGCTCTCCGGTGTCCTGGCGGCGGTACTTGCTGATTTTATAGAGCGAGTGGATGGAGACATCGACCTTGTCGTTGTGCTGGTAGATGATGCGTATCACCTCCTGATAACTGTCGCCCACGGGCACGCGCACCAGGCCGCCAAACTTGCCGATGCCAAGGTCGACATGGACAATGAAGTCGCCGGGCTCGAGTTCGTAGAGCTCCTTCATGGTAAGCGCCATCTTGCCGGAACGGGCGCGGTCGCTGCGGAGGCTGTACTTGTGGAAACGGTCGAATATCTGGTGGTCGGTGAAGCAGCAGATGCGCAGCGCATTGTCGGCAAAACCGCTATGGAGGGCCTTGTCGACGCCCTCGAAGTCGATGCCGGTACGCTGGGCGTCAAGGTGGGAGCGCTCGCGGTCGCTGCCCATCTCGGCGAAGATTTCGCGCAGACGCTGTTGCTGCTTGGCGCTGTCGGCAAGGATAAAGAGGCGGTAGCCCTGGAGCAGATAGTATTCGAGCGACTGGCGCAGGAGGTCGAAATTCTTATGGAAGAGGGGTTGCGGGGTGATGTTCATGGCGATGGTAGCCGTGGCGCCAGACTGGGCATCGGCATGGGCGCCCACATTCATGCCAAACCACACGTGGCGGAGGCGTGCCTGAAGGGTGTCGTACTGCGACGGCGGACAGAGAGCCCACTCGCGCCGCATCTCGCGCTCTATCTGCTGGCGCTCCATCTCGGTGGCGCCCTCAAGCCGCTCGGTGATAGCCTGGGAGGAGAAGCCCTCGCTATAGACGCGCGCCACCACGCTGCCCACGTAGTCGAAGTCGGGGGCAACGAGCAGCGTATCGTCGGGAACGAACTGCAGGAAGGACACGCGCTCGGTGGCGGTCTGGGCAAGCTCGGGCAGGATGTCTATCTCGGACTTGCGGTCCTTGGACAACTGGTCCTCGACCTCAAAGGTACGGATGGTATCAATCTCGTCGCCGAAGAAGTCGACGCGGTAGGGATACTCGCTCGAGTAGGAATAGATGTCGATGATGCTGCCGCGCTGGGCATACTGACCTGGCTCATAGACATAGTCGACCATCTCGAACCCCAGGTCGCGCAGACGATGGGCGACATCGGTGATGTCGATGGTCTGACCCGTGGTGAGATGGATGCGGTGGTCGTCGATGTTCTGCTGCGACGCCACCATCTCGGCCAGAGCCTCAGGGTGGGTGACCACATAGAGCACGTCGCCACTGCTGCGCGAGCTGAAACGGCCGAGCACCTCGGTGCGCAATATCTCGTTGGCGGCATCGCGCTGGCCGTGGCGCACGGAGCGCCGATAGCTCGAGGGGAAAAAGAGCACGCGCTCCTGGCCCATAATCTGAGTAAGGTCGTGGTAGAAATAGCCCGCCTCGTCGGCATCGGGGAGGATAAAGACCACGGGGACGGCCACTCTGTCGGCCACCGAGGCAAAGAGCAAAGGCGTGGCCGACGCCTGTGCACCTTGTATATAGATATGGCGGGTGGCAGGTTCGGCCAAAACCTTAACGAGCGCACCCGCTTGCGGGCACGCTCCGTAGAGTCTGCTTAAATCTTCTATCGTCATAGGCGTGAAATCGCTTCACTCAAAGAGAGGGATGGCTCAGGCTTTGGGCAAGGCGGGATAATGGCGGAACCAGCCGTCCCAACGGAGACGCATCACACCAAAGAAAGCCTCACCGAAGATGCCGCCGCTCATCTTGCTGACACCCTCGCGACGGTTGACAAAGATGACGGGCACCTCTTTGATTTTGAACCCTATCTTGTAAGCGGTAAACTTCATCTCAATCTGGAAGCCGTAGCCCTTGAAGCGTATCTCGTCGAGGGGGATGGTGGCAAGCACACGGCGGCGATAGCACTTGAAGCCGGCGGTGGTGTCGTGGACCTTGAAGCCGGTGACCATGCGCACGTACTTGGACGCGAAATAGCTCATCAGCACGCGCCCGATGGGCCAGTTGACGACATTGACACCGCTCACATAGCGCGAACCGATAGCTACATCGTAGCCCTCGTCATGACAGGCAGAGTAGAGGCGTGGCAGGTCGGCAGGGTCGTGACTGAAGTCGGCATCCATCTCGAAGATGTAGTCGTAATTGTGCTCAAGCGACCACTTGAAACCGGTGATATAGGCGGTGCCGAGTCCGAGTTTGCCGCTGCGCTCGATGAGAAACAGGCGGTCGCCAAACTCGTCGGCCATAAGGCGCTTGACTATCTGGGCAGTACCATCGGGGCTGCCGTCGTCGATGACCAAGATGTGAAAACACTTGTCCAAGGAGAAAACCGCACGAACGATTTTCTCCATATTTTCCTTCTCGTTGTATGTAGGAATAATTACAATACTATCGCTGGTATTCATACCTCTCCATTTTTCTTACAAAGATAGTGCAAGTCGAAGACAATGCAAAGAAAAACACGAAGTTTTTTTCGTTTTGCATGGTTAAGACGCCGCCTATCTTATCCAAAGTAGTGCAAGTCGAAGACAATGCAAAGAAAAACACGAAGTTTTTTTCGTTTTGCACGGTTAAGACGCCGCCTATCTTGACTAAAGATGGTGCAAAGGGAGCAAAACTGAAAAGAAAGCACATTGACAGTGCAGCTGTGGCCTCGGTCGCTGCGATAAACGAGGGCGTGAGAAAACTACGGATAGTGGGTGCCACTCTCCCGCTCACGGAGACAAACCTGGAGGAGATGACATCTGCGGTGATTTCAAGGTTTGAAACGAGGAATGCAAACTCGGAAATGAATATGGCAAACCATGATTTCTGCATTTCAAGCCGCGGACCTGACTCAAAGTGGCTCGCAGCGGGGTTGCAGACGGCGAGCGGGTGGATGGGCGTCGTGGAGAAACTGACGGCGTGGGCGGAGAAACTGACGGCGCAGGCGGAGAAGCAGAAAAAAGAACAGGGAATAAGCGGTAAGATACCGACTTATCCCCTGTAGATATTATTAAGTTAGATTTAGTATATCTTGCTCTCTTGCTGCGTTATGCCAGAGCTATCCATTCGTAGATGAATGAGCATACACCGAAGAGCAGCACACCTGTGGTACAAACGGCGAGGGCGAGCTTGGTGCTCGTGGCGCTCTGGAATGTAGGCAGAGGATGCTCGTTAGGCTTGATGTACATAGCCTTGACGATGAGCAGATAGTAGTAGAGAGATATCACGGTGTTGACCAGCGCGATGAATACCACGATGTAGGCCAGCGCTCCGGTGGTGGTGGCCAAGTCGGCGCCCTTGACAGCTGCCATGAAGACGAAGAACTTGGAGAACATACCAGCGAAGGGAGGAATACCACCCAGGGAGAACAGGGCGAGGGTCATGAGGAAGGCCAGACGCGGATTGGTCTGATAGAGTCCGTTGTAGCTTTCCATATCTACCACGCCGTTGTTGTGCTCCTCGATAGACGAGATGATGGTGAACACAGCCATATTGGCTACCACGTAGATGAGCACGTAGAAGCTGAGGGCGTAGACCGATGTGGCCTGGTTGCCCACGATGGCGAGCACGATGTAACCTGCCTGAGAGATAGAGCTGAACGCCATGAAGCGCTTCAGGTCGCTCTGATGGATGGCGAAAAGGTTGGCCACGGTGATAGACAGCACGATGACAATGAAGAGCATGTACTGCCAGTACTCGACCATGGGACCGAAGACCTTCATCAGCACGGTGCAGAGCGTGAAGGCTGCGGCTCCCTTAGAGATAACCGACAGATAGCCGGTAACGGTGGTGGGAGCGCCCTGGTAAGAGTCGGCTGTCCAGAAGTGGAAGGGCACAAGAGAAATCTTGAAGCCCAGACCGCTGACGAAGAACACCAGACCCACGATGACCATAGGAGTGGCAGAGAGTCGCATCACTACATCGTCGAAGTAGAGTGTGCCTACAGCGCCATAGAGCAGGCTGATACCATAGAGCATCACGCCGCTCGAGAAGGTGGCGGTGAGGATGAACTTGGCACCTGCCTCGGCTGAGTTGTGGCGGTACTTGTCGAACGCCACCAAGCAGGCCATGGGCACCGAAGCCAGCTCAAGACCCAGGAAGAACAGCAGGAAGTGGTTGGCACTTACCATCATGTTCATACCCAAGAGGGTAGCGAGGGTGAGCATGTAGAACTCGCCCTCCTTGAAGAAGGTATCGGGGCGGCGCATCCACTCGCGGCTCTGGATGAGCACGATGAGTGTGCCGAAGGCGAGGATGCTCTTGATGATACCGATAGAGGGTGTGGTATAGTACATGCCGCCAAAGGTAACGGCAGACTCTACGGGAGCGAGATTGAGCAGGGTGTGGGCAAGCATGAGCACACACACCAGCGGACCAAACCATGCACGGGGAGCCTTGAAGTCGGCACCAGCCTGTACATCGGCTACACGGGGGGCAGTAAAGAAGTCTGCAATGAAGACGATTACCAGAACAGCCATAAGGCTTACTTCGGGCATCATATGTAAAAACTGACTATAATCAATATTCATTTCTTTTAGATACTTAATCGTTAGACATTACAGTTTACTGGGCTATCGCAACAAAGTTGCCGATATGTTGGATGATAGGGCCTACTGCATCGTAGATAACCTCCTGCGCCCAGAAAGGCGCAGTACCGAGACCGGCTACGCAGAAGATAAGTCCGCCCACGGCCAAGCGCTCGTCCCAAGTAGCATCGGTGAGCTTGAGGAACTCGGGGTTGGGTATCTTCTGGAACAGGATTTTGCCCACAACGCGCAGGATGTACACGGCTGTCACTACGATAGAGGTACAAGCCACGATGGTACATACGCGGTGGAAGGTATCGGCGTTCTGGAACGAACCTACGAAGATGGTCATCTCGGCCACGAAGCCAGAGAAACCGGGGAGACCCAGGTTGGCCAAACCTGCCACTACATAGGAAACGGCGAGGAAAGGCACTACCTTCATCAGTCCGCCGAGATAGCGCACGTCGCGAGTGCCGGCACGGTGGTAAATCATACCGATGACAGCAAAGAAGAGGGCTGTCATCAGACCGTGGGACAACATCTGGATAACGGCACCGGTGATGGCGGTCTGGGTAACCATGCAGAGGGCGAAGAGCACCATACCGCAGTGGGATACCGAGCTATAGGCATTGATGTACTTGAGGTCGGTCTGCACACAGGCTGAGAGTGCTCCATATACCACAGAGATGGTGGTGAGGATGAGGAACACAGGGGCCCAGGTGTCGAGAGCGGAAGGCATGAGATACATCGCAATGCGGAAGCAGCCGTAGCCACCGAGCTTCATCAGCACACCGGCGTGGAGCATAGACACGGCGGTAGGGGCGCTGGCATGACCGTCGGGCGACCATGTGTGGAATGGGAAGAGGGCTCCCAGCACGCCGAAACCGATGAAGAGCAAGGGGAAGAAGATGTTCTGCACATTCTCGGGGATATTGGCCATAGCCGCAATCTCATTGATGTTCATCGTGGTGGCTCCACTGAAGAAGTAGATGGCCAGGATGCCGATGATGAGCAGCGCCGAACCACCCATAAGCATCAGGGTGAGCTTCATGGCGGCATACTCCTTGGCGCCTGTGCCCCATACTCCGATAAGCAGATACATAGGGATAAGGGCTACCTCGTAGAACATGAACATGGTGAACATATCTACAGAGATGAAGAAGCCGAACACACCGGTGCTGAGCAGGGTGAACCAGAGGAAGTATTCCTTGTGGTTGGACATGGCCTGCCAAGAGGCAAAGGTTCCGGTGAAGACAATGATGGCCGACAGCAGGAGCATCACGACCGAGATGCCATCGACGCCTACGCTGTAGGCGATATGGAGCGAGGGGAACCATGCCACGCTGTAGGTGAACAGCATGGGGTCGGTGTTACCGGCATGGCGCATCTGTATAAAAGTAACGGTAAGCCAGATGGCAAGGACCAACAGGGCGCTGGCGCCTGCTACCATTACGCCACGTACCTGAGCCAGGTTCTTGGAAAACCAGAGCCCGAGGAGCATCAGGACGGGGATAACTACGAATAATGTTAATATACTCATAATGATAATGCTCTAAAGACAAAGAAGGATTAATGATATAGCTACACTTCCCGTGATAAACCATACGGCATACTGGCGCACGTCGCCACTCTGCCATGGACGGATAGACTCACCGGCTTCCTGTGTACCCCATGCCATGAAGTTCATGGTGCCGTCGATGACGCGGCGGTCAAACCATGCGATGGGCTTGGAGAAGAGTCCGAAGACTATCTTGTGGGTGAAGAACTGCCATGCGTCGTCGATGTAGAAACGGTTGAGGGCAGCCTTGTGCAGCACAGGCATACGCTTGGCCAGAGTGTCGGCCAGCGGAGTCTTCTTGGGAGCGTACATATAGGTGGCAAGGGCAATGCCGATGATAGCCACCACAATGCTGGTAGTAGCCACCTGAGCGTTGATGTGGATATCGTAGCTCTGGCCGGTAGCCGAAACAAAGTGGCCGAAAGGAATGAGACCGGCTACACACGAGATGATGGCAAGGAACACCAGCGGACCCCACATTACGAAGGGCACCTCTTGTGGCTTGCGACGGTGTTCGGGGTCAAGTTCGTAGTAGCTCTGGCCCCAGAATATCACGTAGTAGAGACGGAACATGTAGAAAGCGGTCATACCGGCAACCAGTGTCATGAAGTAGCCCATGAAGGGAGAGAACTGGAAGCAGGCGGTGATGATTTCGTCTTTAGAGAAGAAACCTGCAAAGGGAGGGATACCGGCGATGGCCAGACATCCGATGAGGAAGCAGACATTGGTAATGGGCATATACTTGTGCAGACCTCCCATATACTCCTTGAAGTTGCTGCCGATAATCACGATGATGGCACCGGAGCAGAGGAAGAGCAGGGCCTTGAACATGGCGTGGGTAAAGAGGTGGAACATACCGGCCATATAACCCAGACCACCCTCATGGTTGTCGATGGCGGTACATACGCCAAGGGCTACCAGCATATAGGCTATCTGAGAGATAGTCGAGAAGGCCAGACCACGCTTGATGTCGCGCTGACAGCAGGCTACGGCTGCGGCATAGAATGCGGTGAAGGCAGCAATGTAGGCTACATAGTGCAGGGCTTCAGGCGCGTAGGTCACCCAGATGGGGAACAGGCTGGCCACCTGGTATACACCAGCCACAACCATGGTGGCGGCGTGGATGAGCGCTGACACGGGTGTGGGGCCTTCCATAGCGTCGGGCAACCAGATGTGCAGCGGGAACATGGCACTCTTACCGGCACCACCGATAAACATCAGGAACAGGGCAGTAGGCAGGACAAATGCTGCACCATGCAACTTCAGCACCAGGTCGTGGTCGGCAGCCAGGTCGTAGTTGAACGTGCCTACATAGAAGCTGTAGAAGAGAATACCGATGAGGAAGAAGAGGTCGGCGAAGCGAGTTACGATAAACGCCTTCTTGCTGGCGTGGACAGCGGCATGCTTGGGGTAATAGAAACCGATAAGCAGATAAGAGCACACGCCCACCAGCTCCCAGAAGAGATACATCTGGAAGAGGTTGGTGGCAACCACCAGACCCAGCATGGACATCGTAAACAGGCTCAGGTAAGCGTAGAAACGCTGGAAGCCCTTCTCATAGCCTTCAACCTCATAGTTCTCGTCGCGCTCGGCCATATAACCAAACGAATAGATATGAACCATAAAGCTGACAGTAGTGATGACGATGAGCATCATCACGCTGATAGGCGTAAGGCGGAAACCGATGTTGAAGGTAAGCAACTCGCTAAACTTCAACCAGCTATAATTGAACACGGTAACGGTGTTGTAGGCGCCAGTGACGGCATCTCTTCCCTCTACGAAGAAATACTTGTAGGCGGTATATACCGACATGGCGAATACGCAGCCCAGCACGATGGTGCCGATGACACCCGCTACCTGCTTCTTCATCTTCATGCCCGCAAGTCCTAACACAAGGAAACTCAGCAACGGCAGAAGAAGTATCAAAAATGCATAACTGTACATAGTGTCTTAGAATTTCATGTTTTCAATACTGTTCACCTGGTCACTGTGATAGTTACGGTAAACATTAATAATAATAGCCAGCGCAACAGCAGTCTCGGCAGCACTCACACCGATAGAGAAAAGTGTGAAGAAGAAGCCTTCCATCTCACCGGGGAAAAGGATGCGGTTCATCACGGCAAAGTTCAAGTCGACAGAGTTGAGTATCAGCTCGACCGAGATGAGCATGGCCACGAGGTTGCGGCGTGTGACAAATCCGAATACACCTATAAAGAACAGCAATGCACTAAGTGTAAGGAAAAACTCTACGGGAATATTCATTTCTGGTCCTCCTTTCTTGCAATCATGATGCCTCCGATGATACAAGCCAGCAAGAATACTGATATCAACTCGAAGGGTAATACATACTGATATTTCTCTGAACCCACAAGGGCTGTACCTATCTCCTGCATGGTTACCTCCTTGTCGGCCAAGTTGGCTGCCATGTCGATAAACTTATGCTTGAGGATTACGCCCACTACTGTGGCGAGGCCCAGCAGTGAGATGAGCAGTCCGCCCATCAGGCGTGAGCCCTTGAAGTGTTCGGTCTTGCCCTGGAGGGCGCGCTTGTTGACCAGCTGGATGGCAAAGACATACATCACGGTGATACCTCCGGCGTAGACAGCTATCTGGGCAGCACCCAGGTAGGTATAGTCGAGCAGGAAGTAAAGACCGGCGATGCCGAAGAGCACAAACAGCAGGAAGGTGGCTGCACGCATGATGCTGCGGGTCAGCACACACATTAAGGCTGAGCCAAGAATGACTACGGCCAGAATACAAAACATTACAATATTTGCCATAATCGGTTTACTTGGTTTTGGTGTTAAACTTACCTATTTCCAGGGGAGCGCCGCCATCAATGAGGTTGGGCAGCGAACCGCCTTTGTATACTTCCTTGTCCAGATGATAGACGAGCTTGTCACGGTCGAAGACAGCGTTTTCGAAATCGTTGACAAACTTGATGGCTCCGAAGTTACATGCATTGACGCAGAGCTCGCAGAACATGCAGTCGCCCAGGTCGTACTGGTAATCTACCAGCTGGCGCTTCTTCTTGCCTGTCTCGGGGTCCTCCACCATCTCGGTAACAATCTTGATGGTGTCATTGGGGCATGACTTCTCACAGAGTGTACATCCCACACACTTGTAGCTCTCGTCCTCGTTGCGCTCGAAAACCAGGCGTCCGCGGAATCGGGGCGAAATGTGGAGTGTAGTCTTGCGGTTCTCGGGATACTGCTCGGTGCTCTTGGGTGTGAAGTACTCCTTCATGGTAGTCTTCATACCTGTGGCAAGCGTCTTCACGCCATCGGCAATACCTTTGAAATATGAATTGTTAGACATACTTTGTTATTAATCTATTGTTGAATTACGGTTTGATATTTCGCAGATTATCCGTGGAAGCCCAGCGCTACGCATACGGTCATCAGCACGAGGATAATCAGAGACAGAGGCATGAGATACTTCCACTCGAGGGTAAGTATCTGGTCGATACGCAGACGGGGGAAAGTCCAGCGTACCCACATCAGAATCCATACCACGGCGAAGGTCTTGCCGAAGAACCAGATAAATCCGGGGATGAGGTTCATCAGATTGTCGAAGCCCTCGATACCGATATTGAGAGGCGCCCAGCCACCGAGGAATACGGTAGAGGCGATGCCCGAGATAACGAAGAGGTTGAGGTACTCTGCCAGATAGTAGAAGCCGAAGCCCATACCCGAATACTCGGTGTGGTAACCGGCTGTCAGCTCGCTCTCAGCCTCGGCCAGGTCGAACGGGCCACGATTGGCCTCGGCGTTACCGGCTACGAGGAATACGAGGAAAGCCAGGATGGCAGGCACGTGGCCCTTGATGATGAGCCAGCTCCAAGGACCAACCTGAGCCTCAACGATACCGCTCACCTGCATGGTGCCTGTGAGGACTACGGCAGAGATAAGGCAGAGGCCGAGCGACATCTCATAGGAAATCATCTGCACGGCGCCACGCATAGCCGACACTACCGAATACTTGTTGTTGGAGCCCCATCCGGCGAGGAACACGCCGAGTACGCCTATCGAGCTGATGGCGGTGATGAGGAACAGGCCCACGTTGAAGTCGAGGATATGCGCACCCATGTTCCATGGCAGGAATGAGAAGGTGCCCACCGAGGCGATAATCACAAGGAAAGGAGCGATGTAGTAGAGCATCTTGTCGGCTCTGTCGACAACGAAGATTTCCTTGATAAGCATCTTGAGCACGTCGGCGAAGACCTGGAAGATACCCCAAGGACCTACTCGCATCGGGCCCAGACGGCACTGGAAGTAGGCACACACCTTGCGCTCCATGAAGATGAGGGCGATGGCTATCAGCGCATAGGCGGTAAGGATGCCTACACCCACGAGCACGCACTCTATCAGTATCGACCAGAAGTCGCCCAGCCCGAGGGTCTGGCGCAGAAGACTGTCGATGGCGGTTGTTACTATACTAAAATCAAACATCATTATGTTCTCTTTTTACTTATACATTATTATATTATTATCTGTCGAGGTCGGGGATTACGAAGTCGATGGCAGCACCGGTGGTGATGAGGTCGGCTATCTTCTGACCACGGAGCATAGGGTCGAGGGCGCCGGTAAGCGACAGACCCATCGGGCGCATCTTCATACGGTAAGGCATCTTGTCGCCACGTGAGTCGAGATAGACGCCAAACTCGCCGCTGGCTCCTTCTACAGAGAAATACCACTGTCCCTCGGGAACCTTGATGATGGGCTTCTGCTTGATGTAGTATTCGCCCTCGGGGATATGGTCTATGAGCTGCTCGATGATGTCGAGACTCTGATAGAGCTCCTTGATGTGACAGTAGTAGCGGTCCATAGAGTCGCCGCCGGTCATGGTTATCTCCTTCCACTCCACCTTGTCGTAGAGGGCATAGGGATGACGCTTGCGGGTATCGTTGGCCCAGCCTGCGGCACGTCCGGCAGGACCGGTCACGGCATAGTTGATACAGTCGTCCTTGCCCATGGGGCCAACACCTTCGAGACGGTTGTGGGTAATCACGTTATCGCCGAAGACGTCGAGATATTCCTGTATCATCGGGCGCAGATAGGCGCAGAGCTTCTTGACATTGTCCACGAAGTTGGGGTCAATGTCGGCCTGCAGTCCGCCGATGCGATAATAGTTCTGTATGAGTCGGCCGCCGGTAGTTTCCTCCATCACGTTGAGCACGTGCTCACGGTCGCGCATGCAGTAGAGGAAAGCGGTGAGGGCACCGAGGTCCTGTGCGGTACAGCCCAGATAGAGCAAGTGGGAGTCGATACGCTGCAGCTCGTCCATGATGGTACGGATATACTGTATGCGCTCGCTGAGCTCTATGCCCATAGCCTCTTCGATGACGCCCACGAGAGCGTGGCGGTGCATCATGGCCGAGAGGTAGTTGAGACGGTCGGTCAGGGCGAGGGTCTGTGGGTAGGTCATATTCTCCCACATCTTCTCGATACCGCGGTGGATATATCCCAGGTGGGGATAGATGCGCTTCACGGTTTCGCCGTCCACTACGGTCTGCAGGCGCAGCACGCCATGGGTGGATGGGTGGTTGGGGCCTACATTGATTACATATTCATCTTCGTCGAAGAGTCTCTTCTCGGTGGCTACCAGATGACCGTTCTTGTCGAGCGAGTATTCTACGGTGTAGTCGCTCTCGGGCTCGTCGGTACAGGGGAACTGGTTGGCCTCGGGGCTCATGTCGAAGTCCTTGCGCAGGGGATGACCCTTGAAGTCGGTGCGCAGGAAGAGGCGACGCATGTCGGGGTGGCCGAGGAACTTGATGCCCACGAAGTCGTAGACCTCACGCTCGAGCAGGTCGGCCACCTTCCACAGATTGATTACCGTGGGGATAACGTCGCTGCCATCCACCTTCTTGGCGATGGTTCTCACCGAGCAACGCTCGGCAGTGTCTGTATTTTCGAGAATGTAGATACATCCGAGTCCTTCCTCACCGAAGTCTTCACCGATGATGGTAACAAGGTAGTCGAAGTGTTTCTCGTTCTTCAATTTCGCCATCTCCTCGGCGAAATTGTCAAAACTCAGTTCTATGTTATTCAGCTTCATATTCTTATACCTTATTATATATTAGTCATCAAGTCCCTTCTGTGGGTCGAAGCCTTCGGGCACTTGGGTCACGATGATAGGCTTCTTGTTGCCCAACTTGTTGGCATCAGAGAGGTTCTCGTTGCTCAGACCGCGCAGACCACCCTGACTCATGGAGAGATTCTTCTCATCAGCAGTCATCTTGTGGTTGGCGCCGCCAAAGAATTTCTCGACCTTCACCTTGCGCTGCAGCTGCATCATGCCGTAGAGGATAGCCTCGGGGCGTGGAGGGCAGCCGGGGATGAACACATCCACAGGCACCAGCTCGCTGATACCGCGCACCACGTTGTAGCTCTTCTTGAAGGGGCCGCCGCTAATGGTGCATCCGCCTACAGCCACTACATACTTGGGCTCGGCCATCTCGTCATACAGACGCTTGAACACTGGTGCCATCTTGTTGGTGATTGTACCGGCACACATGATAAGGTCGGCCTGGCGTGGAGAGTTACGGGTCACCTCGAAGCCGAAGCGAGAGAAGTCGTAACGGGCACAGCCTACGGCCATAAACTCAATACCACAGCACGATGTTCCGAAGGTAAGCGACCACAGCGAGTTGCTGCGACCCCAGTTGATGGCGGCGTCGAGTGAGCTCACCACCACATTGGCACCGCCCTCATTGAGCTCGGCGGCAATCTTCTCCAGCGTGTCGTTGTCCTTAAACTCGTCGTAAGGAATGCTCTTGATAGAGGCTCTGTTCTTTACTTCCATTCCAATGCTCCTTTCCGCCAGGCGTAAGCCAGGCCAAATACCAATACCAACAGGAAGAAACTGATGCTCACGAGGGCCAGACTTCCATACTGCTTAACGACTACAGCCCAAGGATAGAGCAACATAGTCTCGATGTCGAACATCAGGAAAAGGATGGCGAAGAGGTAGTAACCGATGTGCGAGGGCAACCATGAGCTGCCGCGCGTGGGGATACCACACTCAAAGGGCTCACCTTTTACCGGATTGTACGAACGGGGACCGATGAGCTTGGCAATGACATAAGCAGCCACCACCAAGGTTACAGCCGTTAGCATAACGGTAATCAACAAAGTGAAATTCATAAAAATTATAACGTTATTAATAAATATTTTATGCGCAGAAGGCGTTTTGTCACCTTCAAGTTGCAAAGTTACTACTTTTTTTGGTAACATTAGTCATTATTAACTGAAAAAACACCTATTTATATATACGCACGCCCGCAGGCGCGAGCAAAGTGGCATTTTTGGTGACAACCTGACTCACAAGCGACACCATCTACCCATGCACCGACGGCCGGCGCGAGCTTGGAGAGACTACCTCCTTCCGCATCGCCACAGTCACCGCGCACCGCTCCCCGTCGCCACGGTTGCCCGACATAATCTTTGCAAGTTCATCGGTCAGCGCAGCCAGCCTCTTGGGCGGCTCGTAACATAAGGTACGTGAGCTCGTGACGCAAGATACGTGACCTCGTGACTTATGTCACGTGGGCTCGTGTCTTATGTTACGAGCCGACAACCGTCATCAGGACATCGCCAAACCTGCTGACAACAAGCGTATTGGGTACCTCTCTGCTATCTCCGTCGACTACGAGCCAGACAGAGCCCTTCCGGCCGCCTCCATGGCTGCCCAGGCGGAGGCTGTAGTGAGAGGCTGGCGAGGCGACCTCATGGGCGACGGTCTGCACCTGGCTCCGCCCCTCGCCCCTGCTCCACTCCATGCTTGCGACGGTTTACGGCGCCGCCGGCAAGACAGGCTCGGGGACAAAAAAAAGACTTCCATCACTGCACAGAGGCAGGAATGAAAGTCTTGATGTTGTGTTTGTATCAATACAAATGACGTTTCACTTTCTCAAGGTAACGCTGTGTACTCGCCACGGTGTAGTTCTGACCGCCGTTCCAAGCTCGGATGGCCTGTTCTACATTGTTCTGCGGGTTGTAAAACGACTGGATGAGCAGGAACATAGCTCGCGACTTGCTGATGCTGAATCTGTCGGCCAGGGTGTAGCGCTTGTTCGAGCCTCTCATGCGCAGTATGCGGTTGCAGTCTTTTACCAGTACGGGGGTTATCTGCATAGCTCCACAGGAGTTGCCCTTCACCGCCCTTGCGTTTCCTTCGCTTTCTACCTGGATTATCGCATCCATCACGGGATTCCAATCCATGGTCTTTTTAGTTTCCAGTGACCCACTTGCTATCGCCAGCAGTGGAAATGTCACACCAATAGTCAATAATACAAATAATCTTCTTGTTAATAAACTCATAAATTATTGTTTTTGACATCTGAGCCACATCCTGAAAAAAGCTCGCGACAACGGTATTGATAAGAAGAAAAACCACCGTGTCTGGATGCCAGTGAATACTGGGAGTAACCGTGTCTGAAAACCTTAAACCGACAAGCGTTACTCCGATTATCGCGTGCAAAGATACGAAGAAAATCTGAACCGTGCAAGAAAAACGGCGAATAATTGTAAAGGATATGGTAGCCGAGGTAATCGAGAAGCCTCTGTATCACAACCTTTTACGTTTCTAAATTGTTGTAAATTCTTACTTTTACCATCGCCGCAACGAGGGCCATCGCCGCGGCTGCGACAGGCGTTGCGAGGGGCTTGGCGAAGCTCGTCGCGACGCCTCCGAAAACGAAAAAAGGCATCCCGGAGAGGGATGCCTTGTGGGGCTGGGGTGCGATGGTTTTACTCTTTGCCCACGAGCGGAGCGGCCTGGGTGTAGACACGTGCGCCGAGCTCCTTGTCGAGCATGTAGAGACCATATCCGTTGTCCTTAATCATACGGATATTGTCGATGATGGTGCTGGCGTTCTCTTCTTCCTCCACCTGCTCGTCGATAAACCACTTGAGCATGCTCTGGGTGGCGAAGTCGAGCTCCTGGGTGGCCAGTGCGTAGAGGTTGTTGATGAGCGAGGTGACCTTCTGCTCATGGGCCAACGTGCTCTCAAATACGTCGAGCATCGACTCCCATGTGGTGGGCACAGCCTCGATGGGCTTGAGGGTTACCACTCCGTCGCGCGAAACGACATAATTGAAGAATATCTTGGCGTGGTCCTGCTCTTCACGGAACTGGACCTCAAACCACTTGGCCATACCGGGCTGGCCCTGGGCGTGGCAATAAGCTGCCATTGACAGATAGAGATAAGCCGACCAGAGTTCGGCATTGATTTGGGCGTTGATAGCCTCTTCTACTTTCTTGTTCAACATGTTATTCAGTTTTATGTTTACCTGCTGCAAATTTACGAAAAAATGTAAACACTGCATAGTTTTTTAACTTATTTATATTTAGCGACTCCACATCTGCGGGCGCCATCACTGTCCTGACAGCCACTTCTCCGCCGCCGACAACCTTTTCCCCACCGCCGACAACCATTTCCACGCCGCCGACAGCCATTTCCCCGCCGCAGCCACCCATTCACCCGCCGCAGCCACCCATTCACCCGCCGCCTACAGCCATCAAAAAAAAGCCCATCGGGCGATACCTGCGTATCAGCTCCCGATGGGCTTCATATCTTTGGAATGGGTTTTAGAACTTAGCCATTTTGATGGCGTCGATGGCACACTCGCTTCCCTTGTTGCCATACTTGCCCCCACATCTATCCTTGGCTTGCTGCAAGTCGTTGGTGGTAAGCAGTCCGTAGATGACGGGGATGTTCTGGTTGGAGTTGAGCCGTGCTATGCCGTAGGTGACGCCCTGGCAGATGTAGTCGAAATGGGGCGTCTCGCCACGGATGACACTTCCGAGGATGATAACGGCATCAAATCCGTCATTCTTGGTCATCTGCTGTGCTCCGTAAATCAGCTCAAAGCTGCCGGGCACGGTCTTGACGTGGATGTTCTCGGGCAGAGTGCCATACTTCTCCAAGGTGGTCACCGCGCCATTGAGCAGCGCGTCGGTTATCTCCTTGTTCCATTCAGCCACTACTATGCCGAAGCACATGTTGCTGGCGTCGGGCACATTGGCTATATCCTCGTCGGAGAGGTGGTGGAGTGCTGTAGCCATGATTACTTCTCCTCCAGACGTTGGATGTATTTGTCTATCTCCTGGCTCTGAACAAGAGCAGAGGTGACATAGTTGGCCTTGATATCCTTGTATATCTCGAGCGCCTCATCATTCTTGTTCTGGCTCTCCAGCAACTGCGCTGCTGAGAGCAGGAACAGGGGCGACAGACTGTTGTTTACACCGTTGTGGCCCTTGCTGTCGGCCATCTTGGCAGCCTTCTTCAGGTCTGATACGGCCTCGTCTATCTTGTTGAGGTTGGCATATACCTGGCCGCGGGCAGCTACTGCTGCGGGGCTTACCAGTGCGTCGGAAGCTGTAGAGTACTTGTCGAGATACTCGGCTGCCTTCTCCCACTTCTCGGTGTGAGCATAGCTCAGACCGGCATAGAGGTTGGCGAGATTGGCTGCATCGGTGCCGCTGTAGTCAGAAGCAATCTTCACGAAACCTACACAGTTGGCGCCGTCGCCATTAAGAGCCTTGTCAAACATGCCCTGGTCAAAATACTGCTGACAAAGACCCAGAGCGGTAGAAGCCTTGTCCTCGCGGGGAGCGCTTACATAATTCTTGTAACAGAAGAAACCTACGATGAGGAGTACTACTGCAGCGGCAGCAACAACGATGGGCTTTTTGTATTTGGTGATAAAAGCCTCAGAAACGGTAAGCACGTCGTTAGCGGGTGCTTGTTCTTTTTTGTTTGTCATTTTATTTATTATTTTTGTTTTTATTCCCAATGTTGCAATCATGCTGACGGCCACGAAAGCCGCGTGCATATTCAAGGCAAAATTAATCAAATAATCTCACATATTGAAATATATTTCTCTATTTTTTTGCTTTTGCGTGATAATTGGCGTAACTTTGCATCACTCACGGGGATAACACTCTCCCAGAGAGCAAGGATAAAGCCGCTATGATTCTGAAAAGACTGTCCATACTCAACTACAAGAACATAAGGGAGGCAACGATAGAGTTGTCGCCCAAAATCAACTGTCTTATAGGGCAGAACGGCGTGGGAAAGACCAACTTTCTCGACGCTGTCTATTACCTGTCGTTCTGTCGGAGCGCCTTCACGCCCATCGACTCGCAGGTAATCATGCACGACCAGGACTTCTTTGTGCTCGATGGCGACTACAGGAGCGACAGCGGTGAGGATTTCAACATCTACTGCGGCATGAAGCGCGGGGTGAAGAAGCATTTCAAGCGCGACAAGAAAGACTACAAGCGTCTGGCCCAACATATCGGGCTCATCCCGCTGGTCTTTGTCTCGCCCGCCGACAGCGTGCTCATTGCCGGAGGCAGCGAGGAGCGCCGGAGGCTGATGGACATGGTGATATGCCAGTACGATGTGGCTTACGCCGATGCCCTGATGCGCTGCAACAAGGCCCTGCAACAGCGCAATGCTCTGCTCAAGATGGAGGCTGAGCCCGACCCTGCCCTGCTCGATATTTGGGAGGAGGAGATGGCTTCACAGGGAGAGATTATCTATCGCCGGCGCGACGAGTTCATCAGCCAGCTCATTCCCGTGTTCCAGCACATCTACGAGACCATATCCGAGAACAAGGAGAAGGTGAGCCTGCGCTACATCTCTCATTGCCAGCGCGGACGGCTCATCGACGTGATACGCCGCGACAGGGCCAAAGACCGCGCCGTGGGCTACTCGCTCCATGGCGTACACCGCGACGACATCGAGATGATGCTCGGCGACTATCAGATGAAGCGCGAGGGAAGCCAGGGGCAGAACAAGACGTTCGTGCTGGCGCTGAAGCTGGCGCAGTTTGAGTTTCTCAAGCGCACAGTGACGGCCACGGTGCCGCTGCTCTTGCTCGATGACATATTCGACAAGCTCGACGCACGCCGCGTGGAGCAGATTGTGAAGCTGGTGTCGGCCGACAACTTCGGGCAGATATTCATCACCGACACCAACCGTGACCACCTGGACCGTATACTCCAGCACAGCGCGATGGACTATAAGTTGTTTGAGGTGGAAGATGGAGAAATCACCCAACGCAAGGAGGACGACAATCATGTTTAAGCGCAATGTAAAATCAATCGGTGATGTTATCAATCACCTGCTACGCGACCAGGGGCTGGAGACGCCCTTGCTGCAGCGGAGAGTTATCGACGCCTGGGAGACGGTGACCGGCACCACCGTGGGCAGATATACCGGCGAGAAGTTCATCAAGAACCAGACGCTGTTTGTAAAAATAACAAATCCCGCCCTCAGGCAGGATTTGTCTATGATGCGTTCCAAGTTGGTACAGCGTCTCAATGCCGAAGTAGGCGCCATGGTCATCGCCGATGTGCGCATCTACTGAGGCTTTTATTCCTTATTTATCTTTCCTGTCTTCATTCACAAACTTTTCGACCATACCCTGGGTCATCACCACGGCCTTGAAGCTATTGGTGTCGAAGACCACAACGTAGCCCTCGCCGTCGGCGTGGGGCTTGAAGGTCACGTAGGTCGACCCCAGACCGAAGAGGTCGTGACCGTAGAGCATGAAGCTGACGATGTCGGTAGCCGTAATCATCTCGCTGTCGGGAGCATGCCTGTGCGAGATAGAGTTGGAGTCATTGCCGATGGGTATCTCTATATAGAAGTTGTGCAGCCGCCTGAACGAGGTCACCTGGAGCTTGCCGTCCAGGTCGATGACATAATCATTGCCAAACGGCTGCACATCGGTATGGGTCGTGCCCTGGATGATGTACATCCTGAGCCGGCCGTTGTCCATGGGTATCACGTCGAAATTGAGCGTACCGTCGGCGGAGCTATAGTTTAAGATGCTGTCGCCACACGTCTCCACCACCGTCTTGATGGCCTGTGTCCGCAAGACCATCGCCTGCATCTCACTGTTGTCGAGGGCACGCTTCTTGGTCGTGGTTATCGAGAACATCGACTGCGGGTCGAGCACATAATCAAGCAGCAGCTCGCCTTTCTTGTCCACATAGATGTAGTGCATGATGCCGTTGTCGTCGACGGTGACGCCTCCCATGCCGATTTTCTTCACATCCACCTTGTGCTTGGTCAGTTCGTCGGCACTGTGCCAAGCCAGATACTCATAGAGATACAGTCTGCGGGCTTCGTCGACCACCGAGTCTGCCATCTGCTGCAGACGGCGCAACTCGAGCGAGTCGATGGGCGTAATGGCAAGCGAGGTCATGACGCCCGTCGCCATCATCAGCATGAGGATAATGCGTTTCATATCTATTGTCTGTAGGTTATATCACTTCGTCTACGGCGATATCGGTAGACTCACACGGCACATGCTCCACGCGTTGGAAGTCGAAACACATACCTATCTTATAACAGTGAGGGAGATTGACCAGGAAGCGGTCGTAGTAACCCTTGCCGCGCCCAAGCCGATGGCCACTGTCGTCGAAGGCCATGCCGGGAATGACAGCCAGGTCGATGCTTTCGTAGTCGGTAAAGCGCTCGCCCACGGGTTCGAGTATGTCGAAGGCGCCACGACGCAGACTGTCGGCGCCATGATAGACGCGCAGCTCCATCTCGCCTTCGCCGGTCACCACAGGCAGCACCACGGTCTTGCCCTCGCCGTAGAGCGTGTCTATGAGCCCATGTGTGTCCACCTCATCGGGCAACGAGCAATAGAGCATCACGGTCTGTGCCTCTGCCATCCGCTTATGGGCCGACAGACGTCCCACAACGGCAAGCGACAGTTCGCCCAACTCCTGCTGGGTGAACTGTCGCTTGCGTTGGCGGATAAGTTGTCTTAGTTCCTTCTTAGACATATCGCCTGGGTGATTATGTTATTTTCTGTGCTTGGCCACCGCCCTCTTTACGGCGACCTTCCTCACTGCCTTTTTCTTGACTGCCAGCTTCTTGGGAAACGCCTTGCCCTGGGCAAAGACATTGAGGGCAGCCCTGATGTTGTCATCGTCCTGGTTGAGGTATTCGTTCCAAGCCTCCTCGTCGAGCATATTATAGATGATGCGACTGTTGATATACTGGTCGAGCAGCTTGTGCGACTTGCGTATCATCAGGTTGCGTCGCTGCAGACCGTTGCGGTCGGCATAGGAGGCAAATCGCTCCACGAGGTTCTGCGTCTTCAGATAGTCGTAAAGCGACTGCATGTTGCGATACCCGTTCAGTTTGGCACGGTTATCATCCGTATAGTCGTAGGCAAACTGCAGTATCAGTCCGCTCATGGCAGCCCGCTTGTAATATGACGTCATACCCAGGGTGTCTTCGGGGATGAAGATGTCGGGGGTGATGCCGCCACCGCCATAGACCACGCGTCCGATATGGGTGTGATAAGCCGGACCGGTGTGCTTGATGGAGTCTTGCGAGAAGTATTCACCGTGCTGATAGCGGTCTACCAGGTCTTGGGCGTAGAACGACTCGTCGCCCATGGTATAAGGCTTCTGGATGCAGCGGCCCGATGGAGTGTAGTAGCGGGCGGTGGTAAGACGGATGATGCTGCCGTCGGGGAACTCCATCTGCTTCTGCACAAGGCCCTTGCCAAACGAGCGGCGGCCGATGATGGTACCGCGGTCATTGTCCTGGATGGCGCCGGCAAAGATTTCGGACGAAGAGGCAGAGCCCTCATTGATAAGCACCACAAGCGGTATGTCCTTGTAGCTGCCGCGACCATCGGAGAGGAACTCCTGCCTGGGCTGCTTGCGGCCCTGGGTATATACTATCAGACGGTTCTTGGGCAGGAACTCGTTGGCCATCTGCACAGCCGTCTCGAGATAGCCGCCGGTGTTGTCGCGCAGGTCTATCACGAGATTGGTGAACCCGCTCTGCGAGAGCTTGGCCAGCGAGATGAGCAGCTCGGCATAGGTGGTCTCGGAGAATTTCTTCACGCGGATGTAGCCGGTCTTGTCGTCGAGCATATAGGTGGCGGCAATGCTCTTCTGGGGGATGTCGCCACGAGTGATGGTAAAGGTATGCACCTTCTTGGAACCATAGCGCACCACGCCTATCTTGACCTTGGTGTCCTTGGGACCCTTGAGCCTGTGCATGGCCTCTTCCTGGGTCACTATCTTACCCACAAACGGCTTGCCATCCACGCTCACAATCTTGTCGCCAGCCAGAACGCCGGCCTTTTCGGCGGGGCCGTTCTTGATGACGCCCTGGATGTGAATAGTGTCCTGTCGGATGACAAACTCGACACCGATACCCGAGAACGAACCCTTCAGGTCGTCGGTGGCAGTCTGTGCCTGCTTGGAATTGATATACACAGAGTGAGGGTCGAGCTCGGAGAGAATCTGCGGGATAGCCACATCCACCAGCGAGTCGATGTTGACCTCGTCTACATACTGGTCGCTGATGATATGCAGCAGATTGCTCAGGCGGTTGCTGCCGCTGTTGATGATATTCAGTCGGTTGCCCGAGAAATGATTGGCATAGAATGTTCCGATGATGATGCCGATGATGATGCACAGGGCCATCAGCAGCGGAGTGAATCTGTTAGACTTTTTCTGATTCATTGTCGTTAGCATTAAGATAAACCACTTCGATATTTGCACGCTTCAGAAGGTTGATACCATCCTCAAGACGATACTTCTCACCATAGACCACGCGCTTGATGCCTGCCTGGATGATGAGCTTGGCACACTCTATACAGGGCGAGGCGGTGACATAGAGCGTAGAGCCGTCGCTGTTGTTGCTGCTACGTGCCAACTTGGTGATGGCGTTGGCTTCGGCGTGCAGCACATAGGGTTTGGTGAGATTGTTCTCGTCTTCACACACATTTTCAAACCCACTCGGTGTGCCGTTATAGCCGTCGCTGATAATCATCTTGTCCTTGACCACCAGCGCCCCTACCTGCCTGCGACGGCAGTAGGAGTTCTCGGCCCATATATGTGCCATGCGCAGATAACGCAGGTCAAGGCGGTATCGCTTCTCTTCTTCTGTCATGTCGGTATGTTGTTATTGGGTGTCGCTTTTTATTCCGTTGCGCTCGAGCAGTGCGTCGATGGTGGGCTCCTGACCGCGGAAGCGCTTGTAGAGCGTCATGGGATGCTCGGTACCGCCACGCGAGAGGATATTGTCTCTGAAGCTCTGGGCGGTGGCACGGTCGAAGATGCCGTGCTTCTTGAAGACGCTGAAGGCGTCGGCGTCGAGCACCTCAGCCCATTTGTAGCTGTAGTAGCCGGCAGCATATCCGCCCGCCATAATGTGGGAGAACTGCACCGTCATGCATGTGTCCTTGAGCTGCGGAGTGACCATTGCCTTGGCCCAAGCCTTGTGTTCGTAGTCGATGATGTCTTCATCGAAGACGCCGCGCTGGGTGTAGTAGGCCATATCCAGCAGACCGAAACTCACCTGACGCAGACAGCTGTAGCCCACCATGAAGTTGCGGCTGTCCACGATGCGGCGGATAAGCTCGTCGGGCAGAGGCTCGCCGGTCTGATAATGGTAGGCAAAGGTACTGAGGAATTCCTTCTCTACGGCATAGTTTTCCATAAACTGGGAGGGCAGTTCGACGAAGTCCCACCACACGTTGGTACCCGAGAGACTCTGGAAGCGGGTGTTGGCAAACATGCCGTGGAGCGAGTGACCAAATTCGTGCAGGAAGGTCTCCACCTCGCTCAGCGTGAGCAGTGCCGGCTTCTCGGCCGTGGGCTTGGTAAAGTTCATGACCAGTGACACATGCGGGCGCACATTGTTGCCCTTGCGGTCTATCCACTGTCCCTGAAACTCTGTCATCCATGCTCCGTTCTGCTTGCCCTTGCGCGGATGGAAGTCGGCATAGAGCACAGCGAGATACTTTCCGTCGTTGTCGTACACCTCATAGGCTTTGACATCGGGATGATAGACGGGGATATCCGCGTTTTCCTTGAAGGTGATGCCGTAGAGACGGGTAGCCAGTCCGAAGACGCCGCCGATGACGTTCTCCAGCTTGAAGTAGGGGCGCAGCATCTCGGCATCGAGATTATAGCGCTCCATCTTGAGCTTGTGGGCGTAGTAGGAGATGTCCCAGGGCTCCAGCTTGAAGTCGTCGCCCTCGTGGCGGCGCGCCATCAGCTCTATCTCTTCCATCTCGTTGACGGCGGTGGGTTTGTAAGCCTCGATGAGGTCGTCGAGCAGACTATAGACGTTGGCGGTATTGGTCGCCATGCGCTGCACCAGTACATAGTCGGCATAAGTGTCATATCCCAGCAGCTGTGCCACCTCGCGGCGCAGATTGACCAGCCGTTTGCATATCTCCAGATTGTTCTGCTCGTTGTCGTGGGTACATACGGTCATGTGGGCCATATACATCTCACGACGCAGGTCGCGCCTGTCGGCATAGGTCATGAAGGGCGAATAGCTGGGGAAGTCGAGCGTGAACACCCAACCCTCCTTGTCCTTCTCGGCAGCAGCCTGGGCGGCAGCCTCACGCTGTGTGTCGGGCAGTCCGCTCAACTCTGCTTCGTCGGTGATGTGCAACTGATATGCCTTGTTCTCCTTCAGCAGGTTCTGAGAGAACTGCAGCGAGAGCATGCTGGCTTCTTCGGTCAGCCGGCGCAGCTTCTCCTTGTCCTCGTCACTGAGCAGGGCACCGCTGCGCACAAATCCGTCGTAAGAGGTTTGCAGCAGCATACTCTCCTCGGGCGTGAGCTCACGATGGTGCTCATAGACATACTTGATGCGCTCAAAGAGACGACGGTTGAGCGACACGTCGTTGGCGTGCTTGGTGAGTATGGGATTGAGCTTCTGGGCCAGGGCGTCCATCTCATCACTGGTCTCGGCACTGAGCATGCACGAGAACACGCTCGACACGCGGTCGAGCAAATCATAATAATGCTCGCCCTTGCTCAGGTCCACTCGGGTGAGAGTATTCTCAAAGGTGGGTTCCTCGGGGTCGTTGATGAGCTTGTCGATAGCCTCATCGTCACGGCGTATACCCTCCATGAACGCCTCTTCATAGTGTTCGGTCTTTATTCTATCAAAAGGAACAGTGTCGTGAGGGGTGTTATAAGGCAGGAAAAAGGGATTTTCCTGAGTTTTGTCTATATTTGCTGTAATGTCCATACTATTCGTAGTTGATTTCGATGCAGTGACGGCGCTCCTGTCTGCCATGAGACTGTCCGAGAACCGAGGTGTCGCCTATTTTATGCAAAAATAGTAAAAAACTAACATATTCAAGCCATTATATCCATTTTTTTAACTAATGTTTTACTTCCATTGGCGACGGCCGCTGTCATTCATGCCTTGAGCGGGCTTTGAGCCGCCACTCCCCTCGCCCATTTCGCGACCCAGGAACTTGCCTACGGCGCCACCCAGACCCGCTCCAGACCGCTGCCCACCAAGCCATTTCCCGCAGAGATGACATTGGCGATGATTTCAGGGTTTGAATTCTGTATTTCGGACTGCGATTTATGTGTGGCAAACCATAATTTCAGTATTTCCCACTTCGCCGTAAAGTTATTTGCGGTCACGGGTGGTTTGTCGCCATTCCCAGTCATGACGGAGCTGCGGGCGAAGCGCCCCTCGGCGATAGAAACGACAGAAGGGGATAACACCTTGAGGCGCGGGAAAACCGCTGAACCTTACGGAGTCATCCCCTTCGGGAATATGGGGGTTATCGCTTTACTTCCTGTCCATCACGCGCCATACGTAGGCGATGTAGGCGAAGACAAACGGCACAAGGAGCGACACGTAGAACATCGTGCGGAGCGTGAACTCACTGCTGCAACTGTTGGCAATGGTGAGCGAGCACTGCAGGTCGGCATTGGAGGGATAGTAGGCGGTATCAGCATAGCCTGCCACCAACAGCAGAGAGAGCACGACCAGCACCACGCCCACACCGGCGGGCCAGATGCCACGGATATAGGTTTTGCTGACGATGGTGCGCACCACGCCGTAGAGCAACAGCGCCACGCCCGCGAGGGTGAGCACGACGAGCAGCGGCATGGCAAGGTAGTTGTGCAGATACTTCATCGGCTCCAGCGACACCACGCCCGTGGCGGCGTCGACGGCATATCCGTCCTTGAGCAGCAGTCTCACAAAGAACGCCAAGAACAGCACAAGGAAGGGCAACGTGCATCCGATGAGGCGCACGCTGCCACGTGAGCGGATGTCCTCGTCGTCCACATTATTTATAATATAGAGCGTGCCCAGCATGCGCGCCAGGAACATCACGGCGAGACCAAACACGAGGTTCCACACGTCGAGCAGCGCGTCGAGTCCGGCAGAGGCGTTGGCCCAGCGGCTGATGACGGGCGAGCCGACATCGGTCAGCGACGCCTTCTCTACCAGGAAGTTTGAGCCGTCGAAGAATGTAGCCACAGCGCCACCGAGCAGCAGCGGGCCCACGATGCCGTTGAGTATGAGGAACCATCGGTAGGTGCGGGTGCCAAGCAGATTGCCCTTCTTGAGCTGGAACTCATAGCTCACTGCCTGCAGCACAAACGAGAAGAGGATAATCATCCACAGCCAGTAGGCTCCGCCAAAGCTGGTGCTGTAGAAGAGAGGGAACGAGGCAAAGAAGGCTCCGCCAAAGGTGACGAGCGTGGTAAAGGTGATTTCCCATTTGCGTCCGGTAGAGTCGAGCACCTTGCGCTGTCCTTCTTCAGTACGGCCAAGGCTATAGACCATTGAGTTGGCACCCTGCACAAAGAGCAGGAACACAAGCAGCGCCCCAAGCAGCGAGACGATAAACCACCAGTATTGTTGTAGGAATTCGTAAGTCATAATCATATTATGATGTATAGGGTTTCACAAGTTGTTATTTGTTGGCATTATAGTTTCTGATGACACGGCACATGATGCTGACCTCGGCTATGAGCAGCACAGTGAAGAGTATCAGGAAGAGGAAGAAGGTCAGGGCCACGCTACCCGACTGCAGGTCAGAGACGGCTGCCACCGTGGGCATCATGTCCTGGATGGCCCAAGGCTGTCGGCCCAACTCGGCGACTATCCATCCTGCCTCGCTGGCTATATAGGTAAGGGGCAGCATCGCCAGGGCAGCCAGATACAGCCAGCGATGGGTGGCGGTGATGTCCTTGCGCCAGGCGATATGGCCGATGACGAGGAAGAAGAGCATGAGGAGCGACCCCACGCCCACCATGATGCGGAAGGCGTAGAAGTTGACGGGGATATAGGGCACCAGTTCGGCTCGGTCTTTGATATATCCATAACCGAAATATGGCATGTCCTGCTTCAGCTGGGCAGCCAGACTGTCCAGTCGGGCGTCGGTGGCGTCGGCAGCCTTCAGTTTGCGGTAGGTGGCAAGGGTGGTGATGGCTCTACGGCCACGCTCCATCTTCTCTTCGGCAGAGAGTTCGCGCTTGCCGTCGCGGGTATAGCCGTTGAGGATATCGTTGACGCCGGGCACGTAGCCGTCTATCGAGTGGGTGGCAAGCAGGGAGAGTCCGTTGGGGATGGCTATGCGCAGCGGAGCCTCGCCGCCCTTGGCATAGTCTGGCTGCTCCAAGGGGTTGACAGCGGCTATGGCGGTGAGCGACACGCCCTCGCCTCCGTCGTAGAGTGCCTCCATGGCTGCCAGCTTCATGGGCTGGGTCTCTGCCACCTTCACTGCCGAGAAGTCGCCTGTGGTCATGGTGAGCACAGCGGCCACGATGCCCACGATGCTGGCGATGCGGATGCTCTGGCGTGCCATCTCCTGCTCGCGGCGGCGCAAGAGATACCAGCAGCTTACGGCGCACACGAATACGGCGCCCACCACCCAGGTAGAGGTGACGGTGTGGAAGAACTTGTCGACGGCAAAGGGCGACAGGGCTACATCGACGAAGCTCGTCATCTCGTTGCGCACGGTGTCGGGATTGAACTCACAGCCCACGGGATACTGCATCCACGCGTTGGCGACGAGTATCCACCATGCCGAGATGGTGGCACCCAGGCCAGTGAGCCATGTAGAGGCGAGGTGGAAGCCACGCGACACCTTCTCCCAGCCGAAATACATGACGGCAACGAAGGTGCTCTCCATGAAGAACGCCACGATGCCCTCGACGGCAAGCGGGGCGCCGAAGATGTCGCCCACAAACCAGGAGTAGTTGCTCCAGTTGGTGCCGAACTCAAACTCGAGGATGATGCCCGTAGCCACGCCCATGGCGAAGTTGACGCCAAACAGGCGCTGCCAGAACACGGCAGTTTCTTTCCAGAATAGTTTACCTGTGCGGTAATAGCACGTTTCCATAATGCCCATGATGAGGGCCAGACCCAGCGTGAGCGGCACAAAGAGCCAATGGTAGATGGCTGTAAGTGCAAACTGCGCACGCGACCAGTCGATGAGGGTTGGGTCGATTGTCAACAGGTGTGTCATTGTTTATAATTTTAAGATGATTGATGATTGTCGTAAGATTTCTAAGGGGCAGCACCGCCATCGGGTCAGCGCCCCACCAACTGGCCAGCCACATACGCCGCCTTGTCGCCGTCGTGCGCCTTCTGTTCCAGCACATCGGGGAAGAAGAAGAGTTTCAGCACAAAGAAGATGACAAACAGCTTGATGAGGATGACTGCCCACAGCACCCGGCCGAGGGTCATGGTGCGGAAACCGTCGGCATAGAGCCGGTACACCTTATATAATATATTGTCTCTGTTCATTGTCGGAAAGTGTCAGGAGTGGGTTGCTGATGGGCTGGGGCTGCCAGGTCGGCCACAAATCCTCCGCGGAAGAGCTGCAGACGCCCCTGGTTCTGCAGCCGATGCAATGCGCGCGACACCTCGAGACGGCTGCAACCCAACTCTTGGGCCAGGCGTACCATCTTGACGACCACACGCTTAGCGCCTACGGGGTATCGGCTGTGGCTATGGACAAAGTCGACGACGCGGCTGTCGATGCTTTCGCCGTGGCTGCGCCAACAGCGGGCGTGTCGCTTCTGGATAAGCGCAGAGAGAAGATTGAAGTAGTTGATACGGAAGATAGGAAAACGGTCTATCAACTTATAGATTTCGTCTTTACCGATGCCGATGACGCTGCAGGGCGTCAGGGCGCGATAGAGGCTGGCATAATGGGGGCTCACGCCAAACAGCGCTTCGGGCTCGAACAAGAGCGGAGCCGCAGCGGTCTCTGCCACCGCATAGGACCCGTTGTCGGCAGAGGTGACGACCTCTACCCTGCCGTCGATGAGAAAGAAGAGGCGGTCGCAAGTGGTCTGGGCACGCGCTATGGTGTCGCCCTCGGCATACTTGTGGAAACCCAGACGGGTATGGGTCACCAGCGCACCGAGGTCGGCCTTGCTCAGTCCCTGGAAGAGGGCAAACTGGAGCAGCTTGTCGTATATATGCAGCGTGTCCATAGGAGTGACGGTGTCAGAGGGGGTGGTGCTATCAGCGGGCGGGGTCGGCCATCTTGTCGCGCAGTGCCGGAGAGCACCACACGGCATGGCGGCCCTCGCGGTCGGTATAGATGAAGTAGGCCATCATGTCCTTATGGCGGGCAAGCACCTCCTGGGCGCGCTCGAGTCCCATCACCATGAAGGCGGTGGCATAGGCGTCGGCACGGGCACAACTGTTGGTGAGCACCGTGGCAGAGAGAATGCTGTGCTGGACAGGGTAGCCGGTCGCAGGGTCAATGGTATGGGCATACTTGCGGCCGTTCTTGTAGTAGAAGTTACGGTAGTTGCCGCTGGTGGCCATCGCCCGGTCAGCGACATTGATGATGGTCTGCAGTTCCTGGTTGATATTGAGACTGTCGTCGGTGGGCTTGGTGACGCCGATACGCCAGGCGGTCTGCTTGTCGTTGACGCCGTGGGCAACGATTTCTCCGCCTATCTCTATCATATAGTTGGTCACGCCCTGGTCACGCAGATAGCGCGCCACCACATCGCAGCCGTAGCCCTTGGCTATGGCGCTGCAGTCGAGCATGGTGCGGGCGTCCTGCTTCACTACATGGCGTCCGCTGAGTTTCACCTTCTCATATCCCACGATAGCCAACAGACTGTCTATCAAAGCCTTGGTGGGCGAGGTGCCCTGCTTGAAGCCGAAGCCCCAGGTATTGACCAGCGGCGCCACGGTGATATCGAAGGCGCCGTGGGTGTCGGCAGAGACCTCCTGAGCCATCGAAAACACGTCGGTGAAGAGGTCGTTGACCTCGACGGTCTCGTTGCGGTTTACGCGAGAGATGATGGAGGTCTCGTTAAACGGAGAGAGCGAGTTGTCTACCTGCTGCAGCTGGTCGAGTATCCCGGCTTGCAGGTCGCGGTCGTACTGGTACACGATGCTGTAGGTGGTGCCGAATATCATGCCCTTGTTGTGCTGGTAGGGCATCGCCCGGTTCTGGCGCACGATGATGACCGTCGCCACAATCAGAAAGAGCAGAAACACACCCTGCCCTATCAGTTTCTTCTTGCTTGTTCGCTCCATATAGATGATGGTGTCAGAGTTCGATGATTACATTGAAGGTGCCGCCGATACGGTCGTCGTAGCGACCATAACCAGGGATATACCAGGCCTTGCCGATAGCGGGGTCTTTGGCTGTGAGTTTGCGCTTGTAGCGCAGGCTCCATCCCAGACGCAACGGGCCCCAAATGCGGGCATCGACGCCAGCGACCAGTTCGAGCCAGTGGCAGTTGGCACTGTTGTCCTTATAGCTGTACTCCACATCGTCGCCCCACACGGGGTCCTTGACAGCGGTGCCGTCGACATCATACTTGAAGGAGGTATAGCCATAGCGGCCACCCACATAGACGCGGTTCACGTCGTGCTTGTTGCGCAGCACGTTGAAGTCTACACCCACACGGCCGTAGGGAGCCGAGGTCTTGTAGCGCAGTCCACTGTCTACATCGTCGGCATCGGCATGGCCCACACCCAGCTCGACAACGGGGAAATAGCGGTCGCGCAGATTGAGACGGGCGGCAGCCTCGTACTGGCCATAGTCGCCCAGACCCGACTGGATGACGCCCACGAGGTCGAACGACACTGCTACTCCGCGGAAGAGGGGTATGGTGTCGCGGTCGGTAAGGGTCTTGCCCTTGTGGTTCTGCGCCTGCAGCGCCAGGGGCATCAGCAGAAGCATGAGGCTAACTGCCAAGACTCTTGAAATAGATGAGCAAATGCGGTTTCTGAGCATCGTAGCTTACTTTATTCTGGTTAATCACAACAGAGTCAATGCGGTGATGGGTGCATTTGACCTGCTGCAGCGTATGAAACATGGTGGCTGGACAGTCTACCGACTCGAAGTGGGGTTCGTTGGTCTTGGTGATGGTCACAGTGTCTATGGTACGCACACCGCCATCGGGACGGATGTCGAAGTAGTACTCGTCGCTCTCGTGGCTATAGCTCAGCGGGATGCTGAAGCTGTCCACGCGCAGCGCCTTGTTGAGCAGCACGGTGTCGGCTCCCGATGTGCGCTTGACCGATATGGTCAGCGTGTCGTCGAGCGTCGTCACGTCGCCAGCCAGCCTATACTTGGTATAGACGGTATTGTTGAGCGGACAGTCTATCGACGAGCACGAGGCAATCACCGCCACCACCGCCACAAGCAGTAGCGCTATTTTCCGCATCGTATCTCCTCCTCTATCTGGTAATCATTGCGGTTGGGGTTGCTACGGCTTACCAGGTCGCCGATGAAACCGGCAAGGAAGAGCTGGGTACCGATAAGCATCGAGGTGAGGAAGATATAGAACCAGGCAGAGTCGGTGACCAGATGGCCATAGTTGCCCTGACTCAGTTCGACCAACTTGCTGATGCCCAGGATGGCGAGGGCGATGAAGCTGATGAAGAATACCAGCGAGCCCAGAAATCCGAAGACGTGCATAGGCTTCTTGCCGAAGTTGGAAAGGAACCACAGGGTGAGCAGGTCCAGATAGCCGTTGAAGAAACGGTTAAGGCCAAACTTGGATTTGCCATACTTGCGGGCCTGGTGGTGTACCACCTTCTCGCCAATCTTGTCGAAGCCGGCATTCTTGGCCAGGTAGGGAATATAGCGGTGCATCTCGCCATAGACCTCGATATTCTTGACCACCTCCAGGCGGTAAGCCTTGAGGCCGCAGTTGAAGTCGTGCAGGTTCTTCACACCGCTAATCTTGCGGGCGGTGGCATTGAAGAGCTTGGTGGGGATGGTCTTGGACAGGGGGTCATATCGCTTCTGCTTGTAGCCCGACACGAGGTCGTAACCGTCTTCCATAATCATCTTGTAGAGACCGGGTATCTCGTCAGGAGAATCCTGCAGGTCGGCATCCATGGTGATGACCACGTCGCCCTTGACCTCTTTGAATCCGCAGTAGAGCGCAGGACTCTTGCCATAATTGCGGCGGAACTTGATGCCACGCACGTGCTCCGACTCCTTGCTCAGACGCTCGATGACGTCCCATGAGTGGTCGGTAGAACCATCGTTGACAAATATTACTTCGTAGCTGAAGCCGTTGGCTTCCATCACACGCTTAATCCAGGCAAAGAGCTCGGGCAGCGATTCTTCCTCGTTGTAGAGGGGGATTACTACTGATATATCCATATCTTGTTTACGTTTTATATATACATTATTTATTATAGGGGGCATAACTTCGGCGCATGATGGCTGCCACGGGCAGCGACATGATGGCGCAGAACGTGATATTCTGGGTGAAGAAGGTGAACACCAACTGCACATCGCTTGTGGCACGCAGCGTGTTGACGGCCTCCTGAAGCTCTCGCACCGACAGGTTCTGCTGTCGGTAGATGGCCTCTATCGTCTGGAGAGCGCCCACCAGCATGCCGACGAAGGCACCGTTGTCGAAGAAACGGAAGTAGACCAGCTGGAAAGCCGCGAAGAGCAGGCTGGCGTAGAGGAAGGTATACCACAGATAGGCATAGCCACGACGGAACGAGATGACTCCGTCGAGGGCACGGTCACGGAAGACCTTGAGGCGTGCGCCGGCCACAAAGGGAGTGGCTATGGCAAGCATCGTGCCCCACACGGACTGGGGGTCGAAGATGATGGCCATAAAACTGGCTGCCCACAGCACTGCCATGAACACGCCATCGATACGCGCAAAGGCCTTGACCTGTTTGAAAGCGTCGCTAAGTGTCATATTATCTGCAAAAGTACTGTTTTTTAGAGAGAAAATCCATAAAACTGCGATTTTTTCGCATTTCCATGGTCTTTTTTTTGGTTCTTCCGCCTTTTAGAATGATGGAAGATAATTAACTGGTTATCGACAAAGGCCTTAAGGGATATATGGCATGACTTAGTCAAGACCTATAAAACTTCTGGTTGACAACAACTTGTAGAACAGAACACGCTCATAGCTTATAAGCGACATATGATGGTGGCGGAAAAGGAGTGATTTCTTGGGATAAAATCGAAGAGTTTCTGAAGAAGAATTAAAGGCAATTGTATAGACAGAAAAACATACTTCGTAGCTACCCGCCTGGCATGGGGCAACTACCATCAACATACTTATAGTGAACTTCATCAGATGTTAAAAACGATAAATCTTGTTAAGCGAAGGGCGTATTACTTCGTATGTTTATACCTTTGCGTACTGTTTTATAATCTGAAGGATAACACTTAATAAAGAGAAGGAAAGATGAAAGATTGTTCAGGACATCCAGTTGTCTGCAACCATAACAAAGTAGGCTTCTTGGGATTGCTCGTCACAATAGGCATTGTGTTTGGAGACATCGGAACATCACCCCTATATGTGATGAAGGCCATACTCCATACAGGCGAAACCATCAACGAAAGCACTATCTTGGGTGCGTTGTCCTGTATCATTTGGACACTCACCCTACAGACCTCCATCAAATACGTATGTGTGGCTCTGCGTGCCGACAACAATGGCGAAGGAGGCATTCTCGCCCTCTACGCTCTTCTGCGCCGCCTCAAGAGCAAGTGGATTTATATACTGGCTATCATTGGCGCAAGTACCTTACTGGCAGATGGGATTATCACCCCTGCCATTACGGTTACTACAGCCATTGAAGGACTCGAAAGCATCAGTCCGAATCTGCCTGTCACTCCCATTACACTTGCCATTATCACCATCATCTTCTTTGTGCAGCGGTTTGGCACCGAGAGTATTGGCAAGTCTTTCGGAATCTTCATGCTCCTATGGTTTCTCCTGTTGGGCATAATAGGCGTCATCAGTATCACGACCTTCCCTATGATACTAAAGGCATTCAACCCATATTATGCTGTCATCCTGTTGGCAAAATCCCCCCAATGGTTTTTAATTCTGGGTGCCGTGTTTCTCTGTACTACCGGTGCAGAAGCTCTTTACTCCGACTTGGGACATTGTGGCAGAAAGAACATCACCATCAGTTGGGCCTTTGTAAAGACCATGCTCATTCTCAACTATCTGGGACAGGGAGCATGGGTGCTTAACCATGTGCAGACAGCCTCAGCCGTGAATCCGTTCTTTGCCATCATGCCGCAGAACATGCTGTTCTTTGCCATCATCATGGCCACAGGTGCGGCAATCGTGGCAAGCCAGGCACTTATCAGCGGCACCTTCTCCATATTGA